>Ga0157363_1005206_pt1 | contig 12102 bp, 3 predicted proteins | sample AttsexASBM1_FD_111477 | JGI IMG/M metagenome (GOLD analysis project Ga0157363, IMG submission 111477) | Fungus gardens microbial communities from leaf cutter ant in Ribeirão Preto, State of São Paulo, Brazil - Atta sexdens ASBM1 | ecosystem: Host-associated > Fungi > Mycelium > Unclassified ...
ACGATTTAATAAGATATCGACAAACGAAAAGAATCAGGAGTAGTACGATTTTACGCAAAAAAGATAATGCTTACGAAAATGTCAAATTGGCATAATTACAAGATTTTATGTAACAGTAGACGATGGTTCATGAAACCGCTTCACTGTTTGCTAAGAAAATGAGTTATCAAAAGGAATGAGAAGCACTTTTGGAGATCCCATTTCATGTGATATTCTGTAAATGAGGATAGGGAGCAGCAAGAAGCGTGACACGCTCGAATGCGTATGCTAATAGGCAGACGTGCTCCGGGCAAAAGCGACTATTAGCGTGGGTAGCGACAATGAGTCGATGTCATCAAAGAAACATTTGCACCCGCCACAGCGAAATTATTTCGATACGCAACTCGTGCGCAAGCAGGTACGAATCATCAATTAAAAGCCGCGAGGATTGACGAACAACGTTTCTATTTCTCGAAAAATTAACTTTAGATTTCGCAATATTAAATCTCCTTCAGTTTTAAATCGAACTGAACTTTTCTTTTGCAAGAATTTAACTGTAAGCTGACTAAAATGTTTCCAGTTTCAACATTTAACTTTTAAGTCTTGATTATGTTCTGCACATTTTACCACGCGTTACCTATTTAAGTTCTTTTCCTCCCTTTTTCTTTTTCTTTTGTTCGTTATATTCTATCCCCTTGAGATCAAATTATCATCTTTTTTCTACAAGTAAACAGCAGCAGCTTGTTGGCGCCTATTATCTTTTTCGTTCTCTTCTTTATATTTTTAATAATTACACAACTTACTTAGAAATCAAATATTGTGCATACGAAATAAAGTTATTATTACATTAACCTCATGGCATTTAAATTTCTCATGAAATCGTGTTTATACAAGATCAATAGAAGAATTAAGTTTTCTACTATATACACTTCAATTATCGATGCCGCAATACCGCTGGAACAACCTTTACTCTTCTTAATTCGATCTCGAGTATCTATGGCTAAAACTCGTGGTGAATCTGGAACGCCCCGTGTATAATGTAATTGAACAAAGTTCTGTTTTAATTAAAAAGAGTAGGGGTAGCTATAGCCGGACCGAAAGGACAATCGAGAACAGGCGGAGATAGCGACTGTTCAGAGCGGAGGAGGAAGACAGCGGAATTACTCCGTATTTCCGCGAGGATTAAACGTTCGGCCTTTTTGTTTTTGTTCAAATGTTCCGGATTTTCAGATCGCGGCAGTCTGGAGAGCTAACTCGAAAAATTCCACGGATTCTTGCACGGCAAGCAGAAGGGCGCTTGCAAGTTCGTCCAACGTGCGCGCGTGTTCTCCATCGGAGAGTATTGCATAAGACAAAGTGCACAGAGGGGAGAGGGAGAGGGAGAGGAATGGAAGCTACATCACGTGTCGCGCGCAGACGACGACGGAATCTTTACGGCAAACATAGAACGCCGAAGGGATTACGCGAAAGAGTTTCGTTAAAAAGTTCCGGTAACGAAGGATTTACGGTCGTGCGAGAGGTGGCGTAAAAACGCCACCGGGACGCTCGAAGGGGGAGAAGAAGCTGAAACACGGCGAAGTCCACGTTTAAATGGAACGAGATCGCACGTGACCCTGCGTAAATTCGGGGATACCATCGTGCAGCGCAAAGTAATTTAAAATGGGAATTATAAACCTCAAGTCGCGCATTCTCTGCCTATTGCGATACGTAGAAAATTTTGCATTACATTACATTTTATATTTATTTTGCATTATATTATATTTTATATTTTATATGATCAAGCACATATATAGTTTTCCATAATAAAAAAAGTTATAAAAGATTAATATCGGCTCATCTATCAAAAAATTAGTTTGACATATAAAAGATGATAAAAATCGAGTTCACATTACTCCAGTGAATCAAGATGGTTCATAAATGGAAAAAACAAAGATAGTTTCACACATACAGACGAATGTTACTTAAGCGTACGACGCAAGAGGATTCTCTCGATGAACGAAAGAGGCAAGACTCTCTCTTCGGGGATACTTATCAGATCGGAGCACGCGCCTATTGATTTTGGCTTAAACGGGGAATCCGCTGGTAGATAGGAGTCTAAAGAAAGAGTAAGGTGCACTCCCGCGGTAATGCCTGCGAGTTTCTCTCGTGCCACTTGTCACTGTACGTTGCCATATCGCCGTAAAAAAGGAAGCGTGCGTAATTGCGCAATTAAGAACGTGATTACCGAACGCTCGACGAAAATACGCCGCAAATGAATACGGAGAAAAAAGATAAAAAGCTGCCTCTCCAAGGGTTCTGATAGTAAATGAAGATGTAGATTGAAACTCCAATAGGAGTTTGAAATACGCAGCGAAATCATGAAAAAAGATAAAGAAATAAAAAATAGATAGTAGTGTGGCAGCGGTATAATCTTCATAAATAAAAGATGTACTCTCCTTAGTGAGTACCTCGTTATCATTTGAAAAAAATTTAATCCGTCGTTAATCGCTCATTATCGATTCGTAATGGCGAAAAAGTCGCCTTAAAACTTCCTCGAAATATACCTGTAAATGTTTCTATTTCCACTTTTAGGACAGATTTCATTCCTCCCGGCATTTTTTTCATCGTATCACCGAGAGGCCCCGAGCAATTCCGCTTGCCAGGATACGTCCGCTATTTCCGCTCCTTTGGTCTGAGAGAGATAGCGGCGACGCGGGATCTCCGCCGAACGAAGAAAAATAAAAAAAAAGTCGGTTATACGCGCCTCCGGTGTACCATGGGGATTGTCTCGTTAGCATAATCTGTGGGAAACGCGCGCACGGCTCTCCTCTTCGATAGTTTCCTCTCCAATCCACGTTTATACTTGTATTCTCTTTTCCTCCATTTACGTCCAGTTCCTCGTCGAATCGTCGTTATTTTTTCCAATATGTCCTCAGGAAAATACTTGCGATGCCACCATGTTTGCATTTAAAGATATTAAACCGTTCCAATTCCGTTAGCCCGAGATCCTGTCTTTATAGCTTCTTATAGGAAGAGACATTATTAATTGGGTGGTTTTTATATTAGGTCCAATTACACTTTTTTTTTTAAATTTCTGATATTAATTTTATATGCAGATTTATCGACAAAAATCATTTAAAACTGATTATTTCTGAAAATTTATAGAAATCATTAATTATTGCAAGATCGTTAATAATCGTACAATTTTTATTTTATTTGCAACGAAATATATAATTATGATATACTCGGTTTAGTGAGTTTATTTATTATTTACGCTGCTTTACTTTTAATTATTCCATAATAAAAATTCTGTTTCATACATAGACATCGATAAAAATCATTTAAAACTGATTGCTTCTGAAAACATTTATGATAGAAATCATTAATTATTGCAAGATCGTTATTAATAATCATATATATTGATAATCGTACAATTTTTATTTTATTTGTATAACAAAATACGAAACATATAATTATAATATACTCTGTTTAGTGAATTTATTTATTATTTGCGCTGCTATACTTTTAATTATTTCATAATAAAAATTCTGTTTCATACACAGTCTCACATAATTTTGATAGCAATTTTATTCTGCATCCACGTATTCGCGTTCACTGAACCAATTACCATTGACCGAACTTTTTTCCGCTGGCTTCAATAAATTCCATTTTATTCTTTCTCCATTAAACATATCCATTAGCTTCTTCATATCTCGTCACCAGTAATTTTGCACAAAAAAATTTTACGTTTCCTATTTCGTGTCCTCTTATATCTTCGCGCAATATATACATTATTTCATATTTCCGCGTAATATTCATTATCTGGTATTATGGCAGATGCGATTTTGCAATCTCGCGAAAAAGATTTCGAAGTACAGTCGGTTAACTCCGTTATTCTCTTCACGAGAGAGCTCGGTGACGAGTCGCGCGCCGCGCCGTTGAAGAAAAGAATAAATTTCTCACGTTGCGGCGGAGAAACGCATTTGCTTAAACGTATTCGGACACTCGTTTATTTGGTCACGCATCCTTCAACGGCTATCTCTCCAACGTTCTCCATCCTGAATGCCAAATGAACTCCTCGTGTACTGCCTTCGGGCATCGCGAAGAAGCGAATTTCATCGTCGCGAACGCGCGCTGCCAGTAGCAGAAGGAGCAAAAACTTTTCCATTCCCTATAATACCATGCCACGCGTGCGATGTACTTTCGATGCTGCGCTTCCCTTAAAGTCGTAAAAGCGATATAAAGTCTTCTCTCGAGTGACTAACTTCTTCATTTCGCTTTTTATACTCCGGGATACATGCGTCCCGCCTGTAGACGCCTCGAGCGAATCCTGAGAACATGTTACGCTTTATTTAGAATCAATTCTGCGTTCGTTGGATACCACGCAAAAAAATATTTTGCTGCTACAACTAGAATTATAGCTGTTTTTTATAGCTAATAGAAAATTATGTATTATACGCATAGAATTTATAGCACAAATATCAATTCTATCTCTGTTATCTGTATGATTAGGTACAACATATCCAATATACTTGCTATTTAAATTTATCTATTTTAGCTATTTTTCGTACTTAGATAATTTTCACTGTAACTCAAGATCACTTTTTTGAATGTACGTAGACAACTTCGCAGTTATCGCTCATTTCTTCATTGAGAGAAAGGATTTTGTTAATTTAACAAGTCATCAGTATCTTTAACAAGTGATCGATAAATATTATATATGACAACAAATTTTGTTTGTTTGCTGTTAGTCTGCTATACATACACATACCAACCAATTATTAGTAACAGAAGCAAACTACCTATATAAAATCTAACTATATAAAATCAATTTTTTTGATAGACTTTATGCTCGTTTACATAGAAATCGTAGATGATCGTGGAAACTTAGTCATAGGAAACTAACCAAGCACAGTAATACAAAAATATAGGGAGAATGCTTGACTAGAATTGGTTAATTTCTTATGATTTGAGACCCTGCAATTATCAACGATTTTATTGCATATATGAGCCTCTTATTTGCTAGTAATATTATTGATTATTTGTTACATTGACGAATTAATTTGCAATCGTAACAAATCGATCGTTTTTTTAACAAATATCACATTTGCTTTCCCTTGATTTATTCCTATGACAAAATCATTTCTCTCAGTGTGGAACACCTTGATAGCAATCTGTGCGAATTCGAATTCTTCGCGGAGGATGTATCGACGTTTGCGTCACAGAGCTGCATTATTCGCGTTCACACATCTGTTGGAAAATTTTAATGGGTGAAACCATTTGAAACGCGTCGAATATGTTACAGATATTTCGCTCTGTCGCGAATTATACACGCGCTTATATTTTTCCCCGTAATTATTCGCATGTCCGCGAGCAATGCGCCGTAATTAAATTAATCGCGGATGAGTGTCACATCAATGCGAAAATCGTGATAATACGATTTTTGGAAAGAGAGAGAAAGAGAAAGAGAAAAATAGCAAGAAAACTCTAGGATCATATGACGATTTCGCATATCGTAGTCAGAACACTTATCATGGAGCAAGTCGGAATGGATTCTGATCGGAATTATCTTGTTTTCCTTAGAAAACACAATAGGGAATAATTGAATAATTCCGAATAATTTTTTAATACGTACCCTGAATATCTATACTTGATTTTTGTGAAAATAAACACTATATAATCGTCATAAGAGATTAAACATGAAGAATATTCTATAGGCGAATCTCGTGCAATTAAATCATAAGAATTTATATCCTTATTATCCTTTTTAATTCAAAATAAACTTTTCTCTTTTTCAGAAAAGTCTTTTACTTAATGTGAAATATTGAGCAACTGAAGGAGAAGAAAGTATAGGAGAAGAAAGTTAAACTGACTGTTAAAGTTAAAGACTGAGCGAGAATCAGTTCGGAAACGTCTCTTAAGTTTCACGATGATATTAATAACATACAGTATCGGCCTTGTTAAGTTTGACAACGCGATATGTCGCTATCATGCGATGCCGCTGATCAATACGAGCGAAAATTATTAATTCTCCGATAGTATTTGAATATATCCATTTGCATTAGTCAACGGTGGAGTTACGGCGGCATTCAGTGAGCAATTGTCATGACATTTTCAATTATTCCGGTACCGGCCGGCGTCGGATAGTCCAAAACGAACTTTGTCCATATCGTGTTGTGCCAGTTACATCCACCTTGCTTGACGGATTACGCGGATTACATGCGTCCCGTGCAAACTTCAACGATAACACTTGATAACATCGCGATGTAACATTGAAAATATATTCTTAGTGTGTTTGTCCCGCTTTTGAATGCTTTCGCGAGGAGAGAGAAAGAGAATGAAATTTCATATAATCTCCGATAAACATAAATATCCGATATATTGACATAAAAATTAATTTGATGATGAACGTTTAATGAAAATGCGTATCTTTACATGTCTCTCTCTCTCTCCAGTCTTTCCCTCTCATAAATTATGTCCCTTTGTATGCCCGAAAATCGCAAGCTTGGTATAATGAATGGGTTAAGCTTCCGTAATGAAAACGCTCGATGTTTACACACGTAACTTATCGTACTGCTATTTTATGAGAATTACGTATCTCGCGATATTTAATTATAAACAACGTATGGATATCCAATATATGTATCATCGATAAATCCTTCAAATTTAAAGCGCCTTCAAATTGCAAGCGCAACCTATTCAATCTTTCATTGAATTTTTAATAAAAAGAAAAGTTGACTACAAATCTGTCAAACAATGAAATGAATCAGAACATTAAAATATTTCCTGAGAAACTCAGAATTGAAAAACACAATTTATATCCTTTTTAGTTATTTATATATATATATATATTTCTTTTTTATCACCTTTCATAAGTAAATATTAAATTAATGATAAATATAATTTTATTAAATATAATATAATATTAAATTAAAGATAAACTTTTTTCCATGATTAAATAATTGATTGATTCCAGTGAAATAGGATCAAGCAATAAGATAATATATTTTTTTTTAGTAACGATGGTTCAGATATGATTTGATTTCAATTTAGTTTATTGCATTTCAATACGTACGTACATCCGCATAGAAATCGACGCGGCAACTGGCGCGGCGAATGCGCTGATAACGTCGCGAGCAATGACGGACGCCCAAGACTAGGATCCGCCGTGAAGACGAGAATCCTGAAGGTGACTGCCGGCGCGATATTGAAAATGGAAGTTGGCACTCTCTCCCGCGTGTCATCAGCGCCATCGACCACCGATGAAGATGGAGCGAATCGAAGTGGTACCCCACCCCGCGGAAGATTCGAAGCCGAAAGCTGATATAAAAGATTTTTGCCAACTCAAGGAGGCAGAAGGAGCTCGTAAATCTCAGGAAACATGTGGTTCGATCATCAATGAAAATACAATCACTTGCGATCTTATGAATAAAAAAAAAGTTAATATAAATTAATTTATATCGGCCGGAATTTTATCTGGAAAAAAGGATTTCCTTAAAATATTTATTTTTATATCAGTAATTGAAAAAGAAAAAACTTGATACACCAATTGAAGATTGTGATAATCAAAATAACATGTTATTAATAGTATTTTTTACATCTAGTTAGACATATTGAAAGTCCAATTTGTCTAATTTCTTGTTTGGTGAATTTATGATGAAATAAGCAATTCCTCAGTTAAAATGCAAATTTCGTTCCTGACATATATCGGAAATCTATGAAAAATGCCAAAGAATAATGTGACTGTAGTGCATTGGAATAAGAATAGCCGATGTCACCGCGCAATTTAAAAACGTAACGAAATATTGATTAATACATTCAATTTTTTACTATGGAGCCATAAAATAATATTAATCTTTTTCCATTTTGACTTGAATTTTTATGGATTTGATGTAAAAGTGCGGATAAAATTTTACCGCTCTTTTTTTTGAACGCAGATTGAACATATCGAAAGAGTATTGCGAGATTAAAGGAGGGGAGGGAAATGCGCATCATGGCTGTAATAAAGTAATATTTTTAAATACACGGAAAAAGAGAAATATTATGGTTACAAGAATTGCAACATTAGGCAAGTGCATTACGTTCGCATTTATAATTATTATTTAGTATATTAATCGCGATTATACTATCGCGCGACGTATTTTTGCAATAGTATTCGTGTGCTCAGAGATATGCCGTTAATTAGCATTTCCCAAAGCAAAAAATATAAATAACAAGATAAATCGAGAAAAATTGCGAACTTAATGATGTGACGCAGCGTGCGAGAGAATTTTGTGTCAATATTTGCAAACATTTGTAACGCTATTTTTTCGCGTTGTAATAAAAAAAAAGAAATATCTTTTTTTCTCTCGCCGTGACTCGTAACTTAAACAGACAAGGATGAAACTCCGTAAAAAAATCTCGTAAATGTCCTTGATTCAAAGAAATACTGTAATATTATTTCATACGATCTCATCTTCAACCCTCGGAGAAGGGCTGAACAAAATATCGGAAGTGAAATAAAGAAAGCGGCGGAGGCAATAATAAGACCGCCGGTTAAAAATAAAAAGTACAATCGAAATTAATTACGCTCTCATCTAATCCCTTCGAGCCTCCGACCTCTCTCTTTTAATTCTCGGCAGACAAAAGAATCGACCCTTTAATACTCACAGAATTTTTACCCGTATACACTATTATAATCAACTTAGAAACTCAGTCAAAGAAACGTCGCGATTTCTATCTGCGCAATTCTTTTGCTTTAGAAAAATTTACAACGATATATCGCACAATAACAAATATGCTGAAAAAGAAAAGGATTAATCAAACAATTAAAAAATAACAATAGTGAAAACAATTAAACAATTAAGAGTATTAAGTCTGAAAATTAAAATCTAAAAATTAGTAGAAATACAATTAATTCTACTAGCCTCTTCTAGGAAAAGAAGTATTAAATAAGTGCACTTTTTAAGCGTATAAACGCTTGTGCTGGAGTTATATCTGCTAAAAACGAATCTTATTCTATCCGCAAAATAGAAATTTATTCTGATATTTCATTCGATCTTATAGTGTAACTGAAATGCAGATAATTTTATTTATTATAACATTTTAAGAGTGAAATTGCAAAATTCGACTCTTTAGAAGACTTCACAAAACATAAGCTAAAAAAAGATTCCATGGTAAAATATTTTTTCTATGAGACAAAATAAGGTAAAGTAAAGGTTTGTATCCACAAATGAGATGCAAATGAGTTGGTTCACCCTTGCCGACTCTTAATACTAAAATCGCCGATGGCTTTGGAACTGGCTAAAGGTACTATTTTAGTAATTGATTTCCTATCCTTGTTCTTCGGTTAGTAAAAACCGTATAGTATTTATTATTTATATCATAGAATATCTTACAAACAGAATTACATTCATATATTATTTTAATATTCTATACTGTATATCTAACAAAACTAATGAAATGATTAGCGAAACCAAAATAGCACCATCAGCGATTTTAGTATTAAGGGTTAATCGCCAGCTGACGAATCCTCCTTAACGCTTTCCATCGGCGTTTCCGAAAAGCCAGAAGCCTGGTTACTTATTGCGGCTGCGGCTGCATCCGGCTGTAGAGACGGAGATGTGGGGGGGGGGGAGGAGGAGGTTTGGACGCGGCGTGCCCGAGTAAATCACGGTGGATTTAAGTGGATCCTACAAACTCTCTCGCGCTGGGGCCACCCCTGACGATGTATCGTCCTGGGTAGAGTCGTTGCGGCACCACCGCTACCGCAGCGCGGATATAACCGAGTAAGAGATTCAGAGGCGAGCGAGAACGGCCGGCGAGGCAACATCCGTTGCGTCTTACGGCCGCGGCTTACAACGGAACTTCGTCGACTCGAGAAAAGCTCATAGACAGAGTAACGGATTATTCGTTGAGGACCTAGGGCCTGATATATAAAAGGGCCTTAGGATAGATTATATGAAGTTTATCACAGCACGTGGAACTCTCTTTTGATTGAGGACAACATATGAGTTTCAAAACAACCAGAAAAAAATTAAATCTTATACATTATAGACATTAATTAAAGAAATATAGATATCGATAAATTTACATTCTTTATCATATGCTATGTGCATTTTGAAACACGGATAATTGAAAATATGAATTAAGCATTTTTAAAATTTATATGTCAATTTATATAATTTTGAATTATTATAAAAAAAAAATAATTTTACATGGTCGAGAGAGAAAAAATACCAATAGCAATGTAAACTCTTTACTTCGCCTAAAGGAATGTCTGAAATGTCTATTATAAATGACAGAAATGTCGATGGTTCAAATAAACATCCTATAAAATATCGCACACGACTCTTTTATATCCGCCATCTAGTCATAACTATCTCCATATTTACATCATATTCCGCAGCAAATATTCGAGCGTTATTTTCATAACGGTTCAGTACACCCGCTGTCGTCAGAACAAACAATATCGCGGAGGAAAGTTATTGTACAACATCGGGAGAGCTTCTGTGGCTTCCTCATGAAAGTCGGTGCGGTTGAAAGTGACGCCTGCGATCGTCCCTTCGATTCATCCTTTTTCTTGGTCTTTCAATATCATCTTTTTTCTCGTCACAATAGTATGACGTGACTCTCTCGTCGTTATGACGGTCCATTTCGTTTCCTTCGTTCGTCTCGGGTCTTTCATCAAATTATGAGAATCGCCGTAACTCTCCTGTGCTCGGAAATACCGTGACTTCCGGATGATATCGCGAGAAAGTCAGGAATGATGAACGCCAAGAATGATCAGAATTTTCCGTCCAAGAAATAACCTCTCTCTAGCTTATCTAGATAGTTGATTTAACTTGGGATCTTACTACTTCGATTATCGAATCATAAACATGTATTAAATAATAACAACAATGTAAACAACAATGTAAACAAAATTATTTCTTACGAAATTAAAAGGATTATATTTTGTGAATTTTTATATTCAAAATTTGCTTCAAGATGTCTCGAACGACCAAAGTGAATTACGAGGACCATGCAAATACGAAGAGGAAGGAAGACTCACTCACATAAGCAAAGTTGCAGGACTGCGGCGAAGAGGGCTGCGAGTTTCCGCGCTGCCATGAGAGTCGACCAGTTTTCTGATGAATCTTCGGGACAGTCGGCGATCTGAAAATGGAGAGAGAAATATTTTTCAATAAATGTGCAGTAATTGTCGATAGTCATCAACGCTAACAAATGAAAAGCTCAACATTCAAATGTATTGAAGTTTTCAAGACATGAAATATTTGTCAATATAATTTCAATAAATCATAATAATAATTGTGTACAGCTTCAGGTTTACCTGTGTGCTTATAAGCAAGCGCGAGAAATTTGTTTCTTGTATTAATTCGCATCATATGTCATTTGTATCAATAAGTTGAATCAGTCGGAAGAATAATTATTCACCTCAGCTTTTGATTTATGTATATGTTTGTAAAAACATAAAAGATTTGTTTCTTGTTGTAATCTCCATCACACATCATTTGTTTCCTGTTTTTTAGTTTATTCTTTTCCGACTTGAAAGAGAGAGGGGGGAGGAGAGAGAGAGAGAGAGAGAGAGAGAGAGAGAGAGAGACCGTCAATTTTAATTATCGTTCACTTTAACTCTTTCGATACCCTTCGTAAAGGTGAAAGGATTGAGGGAGAAAAACGGAGTAGCCATAAGAGGGTTCAATGGAAGCAGAGAGGAAGAGGGAACAAGAGATCGAAAGTAGCTTCGAAGCAAACTAACCACAACGGGTTCGCCGACTGTAATTAATGACCACCTCGTAGTTATCCTATCACCAATTAAGGGAGTTACGTTGAGACAGGCGTCCCCTCGTTATTCCAAAGTGGTTAAAGATCACGAAAGTATCGTATGCGTGCATTCGTGCGCGCGATTCGAACGAGCGCATATGAATAATGAAGCGTAAAAATCGATTAAACATTAGCAAAGAACACGCAAGGAGCATCCGCTGCAAGATTTCTTCTTGCAATATCAGCTAAAAACTAAAGGGAATAATAAAGAAAATGTTTTCAAAAGAATTTTCTTGAATAGAAAAGGAAGCAAAAATAGACGTAGGAAAATACAAGAAAAAAGTATAAGAATGCTAAATGAATAATAGTTGCATATTTTAAATTTAAATTAAAAAAAAA
>Ga0157363_1005207_pt1 | contig 12102 bp, 12 predicted proteins | sample AttsexASBM1_FD_111477 | JGI IMG/M metagenome (GOLD analysis project Ga0157363, IMG submission 111477) | Fungus gardens microbial communities from leaf cutter ant in Ribeirão Preto, State of São Paulo, Brazil - Atta sexdens ASBM1 | ecosystem: Host-associated > Fungi > Mycelium > Unclassified ...
TAAATATTTAGTTGGCAGTATTGAACTAAATATTTATTAAAATTAATTATATTTTTTTCTCAGTGTACAATGAGATTTGAAGACGTAAAGCGACTAAACCTAAAAGCCTAAGGAATTAATTAATCACAGTTGTGAGGAAAATAATAGACTGTGATTGGTCACTTTAAAGGCTTGAGCTTCAAGCTCTTTTTCGGCTTAATGTTCATTCTTTAAAGTGAGATTCTACTCCAAAGAATTTAGAGAGTATGTAATATTACAGATTTCCCCAGTATTTTCGTATATACGATATTTTTCGAAAATAAGGCTCGGATCAATTATCGCGACCGGCAGATACGCCGGAAGCAACGAAACAGACGTTCGCGATAATAATGTCGATGCAATAAGCAGCACTGCACTTTGCACTGGAGTCGCGCGAGATCGTGTACACGCGCGACCAGACAACGACGACGTACACACAAGCACTTGGGGGAGAGAGAAGGGTGTCGCGCTGTTCGTCGTCGTTTTCCACCCCGCGAAACGCGAAGGCATCCTCCCCCGGTAGTATTCCACGGTCGATAGCGCGTTTCCTGCGAGTCAAGGAGTAAGTTGCACACACTCGACTCCTTTTCGGGTATTTCTTTTTTCCCTCCCCTCCCCCTTATCGATGTACGGAGACAGAACTTTACCTTCGTGTTTTTATTTTCCTTCGTAATTGTCGCCATGCGTCGTTCCTGAATCGGTGGGGTAGGTAGGTTGGTTAAGACGATTGGACGTCCGTGAGTGACACCGCGATCGAGCTTAATCGCTACGATCGACTTCGGAGCCTTCTTCTTCTTCTTCTTCTTCCTCTTCCTCCTTTTCTTCTTGGCTCACTTCTCGTCGGCTGCTGCGTCACGTCAACGGAGACGTGACGCGTCGGTTCGCTGCTTTCGTTTCCGAAATGCGGCCGTTGATACTTGTCTCCGCGATGAGCTCTCGAGGAGATTTAAGAGAGAGAGAGAGAGAGAGAGAGAGAGAGAGAGAGAGAGAGAAAGACAAAGAGAGAGAGAGAGAGAAAGAGAGAGAGCGTGCGCGAGAGAGACTCGTGGTATCCGCGCAACGGACGGTCCAACGTTTGGGCCGGCCCACCGCTCAGAAACGACGGCGGCAGCAGAAAAAGCGAACACAAACTAACGTCGCCATTGTACAGCTGACAACTGCGAGCTGGTGGACGAGCGAACGCGAACGTAACCGTCCGGGAGCGCAGCGGCACGTCGGCAATCTTCGGCCGCGCCGTAGCTGGACGGAGGGACGCGAACGTGCGCCTTCGGCTAACATCGGTCGTCCCGGCAGTTCCGGCGAGGCCGCGCGTGGATCCTGTCTTTTCTGTAACCGTTTGTGTTTGTTCGATTTTACTTCACCCGGTATCAATTGTATCGAACGGTACGTACACCGGATATATCGATATCGCGATTCTTTCTTCTAATTCGATTGAATGATATTAGATATCTGAATGCAAACACAGTGCGTATGAAACGTTTTACTGCACCCACCAAGGCTTTCCTTTTCAAATTTGTTTTAAATTAAAGCGATTGAGAGCATTTAATTCATGCGTTATTGATTTTATTTAGAAGTCACTCGTTCAACACATTAGACAATTAACGTGCTAACAATAATGTTTGTAATAAATTTGTGTAAGATACATTTTTAATATTTTAATGCACCAATAGGTCTGTTCGCCTTGCATGAAATCCTCAAATATTTTTGCATTTAAAATGAGATAGATACATATTTTGCCTTGAAAAGAGAGAAAGCGAAGATGTCGAGTGCCAAAAGTGTAAGCAACGCGAACAGTTCTACTATAAGGCGATTTTCTGTTTTTTTTTAAATTGAAGCAATTGAAGGTATTTAATACTTGCTAGAATTACTAATAGTAACCTGTGCGTTTACAATCAATTTAATCCGGCAGGGAATCGATTCTATATCTTGAAATAAGATGAAAATTAAAAAAGTGAGCGAATTTACTAGAACATTGATAATTTCGTTGGTCAACATCTAGTAAATTTGCTTACTTTTGTAATTTTCTTCTCTTGTTTAAAAATACGGAATCGATCTCCTGATCTTAAGATGTGTTTATAAATTATTGAGTTAATAAAAGTAACACACGTGTGGAATACCTACATAACAATATTCCCATTCCAAACTTGTCACCTTTTCGGAGGTCAATGAGATGATGCATGCAGAAGTGTGTCTTGAATTGCCGGAAACGGGAACAGTGTTATATCACGCGTTGCCGCCACACGTGTTACGATTGCGCACGCGGCTGATCGTTGTCGTAAGAACGGCTGGCTGAAATTGGGAAAGCCAATATTCGCAGAAGCGACAGATGGATGCCTAATAATAACATCGAGGTACGTAAGAGATACGCGTATCTTATCTGTATCTTTCTACAGAGGAAGCAAACACACCGATCTACGCGAAAAGGATAAAGTATGATCAGAGGCATCCGGTTGCGAGAGACGCTACTGGCTGTCCCCTCCGACATGTGTAAATACGTGGACTCTTCGAATCGCGACACGCGGTCATATCAATCTTATCAACTGTTTTAACGTATAAGATACCTGAGCCGAATATGATCCACCATAATTTATTTTATTTTATTTTATTTTTTAATTCTATTTATGAGGATATTTATGAGGATTGAAATAAAAACTGAGAATCAAATCTTTATTTCATTCACTCACAAAAATAAAATATATTATTTATATAGAATATTTGTAAATGAATGAAAAAAATTTTTGTTTAACTCTGACATTGGGCCTTATTACATGCATGTAAATATAATAAAAAATTAATTAAAAATAACAAAGAAAATAAATAATATTTTTCTCAATCAGTTTTAAAATGATTATTAATCATAAAAAAGAAATTCCTTAGGACTTTACTTTCAAACATTAAAGTTATCTTAATCATTTATTAATTATTTATTATTATTAATTTATTATTATTATTTATTAACTATTTGTTATTTATTATTATTATTTATCTTAATTAATTATTTGATATCTTAATTAAATATTTGAGAGTAAATAATTATCAAGATTTAGATGGATCCGATTTATTTTGAATATCTATACGCACCGGGATTTTTTAATGTGGAAAGATGATAAGATTGAGAGAAGATCTTAAAACTTTATGCATCCTCCAAACAAGTGAGATCTCGCGAGAGACTCGTTCGGTGCAACACGCCCTTGACCTACCTTAACGTTTCTCGTTGCGCGCGGGTGGCACGCTTTAAACAATTGCGCGTATAAGGGCATGCAATTTCACCCACGTATGACCGTGACGGGTCTCCCACACTGTAGGAAAAAAAGTATATAAAATCATACGAACGACAAGTGTAAAAATCGCATGATTTACAGCGGAAATGCATGTACTTTTTTATAAAATAATTTTTGCACTTGATGCTTACGTAATTCTATATGGTTTCTTTCGCAATGAGACTTTAAAAATGTATTAACAGGAGAATATGACATCAGAGAAATATTGGAAAATGATTTACAAACCATTACTGAAAGATTTAAAAAAATCATTTCAGAAGCATAAATTTGTGGGTTTATATTTAAGATTCCAAATACGAGTTAACCGTTTTTACATAAAGCAACGTGTTTTATGTATTCTTTATATTCAACATAACAAAAGTATTCTGCAAAATGAATTATAAATGAAAAAAGAGACAATGTAAAATTACAAAATACATTTTCATATTAATTATGTACGAATGTTTGCCGGAGAAGTATAAAACATGATTAAAATAATTGCAACACGGACATTATAACACGATTTAAATTTAAAAAACTTTAGGATAATCAAATTCATTTTCTAAAATTGACAATTAGCTTTAAAATGTGTCTATGTACGCGCTAAATTGTCGATTTGTGTATATTCTATAATATATATTCCATACACACACACTTCAAAGTGTACACGTAAACCGACTCTAGGTATCGCCGACATATATATAGCCGTACTCGCTTATATTTCGAAATAAAAGAAGGAGGGAGAAAGAGATAGACAGAGAGAGAGAGAGAGAGAGAGAGAGAGAGAGAGAGAGAGAGAGAAGCATCATTTATTAAGCGCTCTGGGACAAGTCCCCTCAAGCGCAAAAATATCAGTACAAAGCTAATCATGTAATAATAGAAGGAAATATTGTTTTTTATACAAAACATTGAAAAAGAAAAATTTATATAGAAAAAAAATAAAAATTCAGGTGCACATAGACAATTTAGAATTTCAAGCATGCTATAATTTTACTAATGTGTAAGAGAGAGAGAGAGAGAAAGAGAGAGGGAGGGAGGGAGGGGAGGGGGGGAAACGGAGACAGATAAGGCCACGATTGCGTGGCGCTTGGATCATGTTCGAGTCAGGGCAGGCCTTCGTTTCCAAACGTATCCCCCGCATTCCGACCGCCGCCGGATATTGATCAATCCAGGGCCACCTTTTTTTTTCATCTCGCACACCATTCTGCATACATGGGTGCCGCCGGCACAGCGAAGATCAGCTGGACGCGCGCGAACGCGGAGCAAGCGCGATAAAGCACGAAGAAAGAGGATCACGGCGCGATCGATAATGCTCCGTAAATTATATGCGCCGCGTGGCTTGTCGCAATACGACGGCCGTTTTACGAGAGGGACGGGATCCGGAAAGTCCGCGTGATTCGCGCGCGCGTTATCGTCGCCGCCGTTATTGCCGTCGCGTTTCGACAACGCCGGACACCATCGACATTATCGCAATATTTGCTTTTGCAATAATAATAACGGTACGATTAACAAAAGTGCATGAATAGTTTGAAAACGCTTGAAGAACATAGCAGCCTCGTCCAATCGAGATATTTCCGCTCTTATCCAGATCCACTTGGGGAAAATTTATCTCGAGACATTTTTACTTTCGTCCTCAGTTATGTCGCCAAGAGGAATGTCTTCACATTTATTTCTTGCAATTCTCTAAAGGAGGAAGATGAGAATGGAAGATATTTCGTTATACGCAATCAGTATACGATTATACGATTATACACTAAATTTGATTGCTTATACAATATTTCAGTTTTCTGCCAACTTTACAAAGACATAAAAATTGCATGCGTTAGGTCTTAACGTGATAAATATAAATATGTCTTATATTTTGTGAATCTGTTGTGTGTTACGTTTAATTATTTAGTCCTATTTTTTTATTTTTCTAATGTTTAACATTTATTCGTGTTTGTAATATTTCTTTCATTGTGCGCAGAGCTTCATTCTTTTATCAAACACGTGACAATTATCGATTATCAATCGATTATTGATTATGACTTTCAAAATCAAGATCAAACGAATAAATCGTAGACTTCTTGAGATTAATTTGGATTTGAGATTAAGACACTATTAATTTGTAATTGTAGTCAGTGCTCTTTAATTTAAACTTTTTGAAGGTGGCTTAAAAATATAAATATACAATAAAGAAACATATAATCATAGCTAAAGATGTTTTTTTAGAGATAAAGTAATATATTTCGAATTAATACATAATATTTGTATATACAAAAACATGTTAGCTGTGACTATATACTCCTTTATTGTAAAGTTCTCTTTAAATCTGAAATAGATAATCAATAGATAGATGATTCAAATTTAAAGAATTCGATTTAAAGTGACAAAAAGTAAGTAATGATGTAGATACAATAAAATAAACATACTAAGGGATTTCAGGAATTTCTTTTGTTTTCTTCAAATAAATGACAAAATTCTTCTGAAATCTACATGTAAATAACGATTATCTTTCTCTCGTATTCAAAACAGAGCCGAAATTATCATCGAATAACAATCCACAGAACTGGTTCTGTTTTATCTCCAGGAGGAATGACGACACCACAGTATCCTTTACCATGCGCATGGTACCAGCATTTTTAATAAGATATTTAAATATTCCACGATCTTTCCACTCGTTGTCATTTATGCGGATATTTCATCATGAAATTGACACGCGACTGACTTCAGTTGCGTCGTTGAAGGTTCATTGATTAGCGGTCTGTACTATCGGGCAAAATTTATTTGGCAATAAAATTTGTTCTTGGTAAATAATTATGTAATGTTCATGTATCTGTGAATCTATTTCTGCATATTTCGCGAGTTTGCGAATTAATTGCGCAGTACAGTTTCGAAAATGTTTTGAATTTGCGAGATATTTTCTTCTTTTTTAATAAGATTTTAATGCGTCGCTCCGTAACACTTCTTAATAATAGAAAATTATCAGCTAACGAAGTTAATTAAGGAACAATGCTTTTAGAATAAATTTTAAGTTCAAATTCTGTTTAGAATGATATTAATTATATAACGGACTAATTGATTAATAGATATAGCGAGATAATAATTATTAACTGTTTTTGCGTGTCCAGATCAATTTCCGGTGCACCACAGTTTCGCCTACTTAATATAGATTTTCAATTGGCGATTGTCTTGGGCATGCGAACATATAAGATTTAACTTCAGATGATTCATTCCTTTGTCAACTTTCTTTGTACGTCAAATTGTGTTCGTATGTGTCGAAAATCCATAAATAATAAGAATTATTTTATAATGAATTGATTTTAAGCATTAATATTAATATTCTTGCTTCATTTTTTCTCTCGAAAGAATCTGGTTTTGAAATACAATATTACACTTTTACTTAAGTTATGCAAATAGTTGCGTCGTCCACGTGCCGCTAAAAAATTTCGATAATGACTAAGTGATAAGCTGACGAATGTCATCGCTATCATGCATATAATATCTTGATTCTCGAACGATCAGTGATTATTTACGCGTCATGACTACATATAAGTTAGTCATCGAGAAATATGCGGAATTCTGTTCACTGATTAGAAAACAATGGAGGAGATTGGTGAGGGAATACGAAGATCCCTCTGCTTATCTCGTACGTGTTGTAAACATTTTTTTCTAATCAATTCAATATTTTCAATTTCTCCAAGTGACGGATTCATTGAGACATAAGTTTAATAATTTTTTAAACAAGACTCGCAAAAAAGCATAATTTTCAAGGAGAGAATGCGTTCCTTTCTATTTTATTTACGCGATATATTTTCGGTGAGAAAAAATTAACTTTTCCAAATTAGTTAAATAATTTAGCATTTTCGCAAATATATTTCAGCAATATTATTTTCTGCCAGACTTTTTAAAAATTAAAATCTTGAGATTTATTAGGTGCTCACACACACACAATTCTTTTCGTTGTATATAATAAAAATATTCGCGAATTTGAATAAAAAAATGATTAAAAATAAAACGAGAAATGTATACGTGTCGAAATATTATATTCATTTTCAAAAAGATTATTCCGATCGTTTGAACAAACTGATCTGACAAAATAGTAGAAGAGATGTGTCATCATTTGATTGAAAATTTTTATTGACTTTTAAAATAACACAATGATGAAATATGTAAGTAACAGTATCTTATATTTTCACATTTTATCATTTTTTCATTATTTTAGAATTTATCCTTTACAAATTTTTCTCCATTTTAATTTTTTCAACAGTGAGATTAAGTTTATTGGAAAGGAAACGACAGGACACTATTCTTATTAAATTACATCATCTCATAATAAACAAGATGTAAATATATAAGCATGTGACAGTGTCGATGATGCAAACGTCATATTAATGTAAATGAAAAAGTTTGCTGTTAATTACGAGATATTACGAGATTCATCGAGGATTTGTCTATCGATGCATTTGTAAGAAAAATGATTTCGTTTACTTTAGAAACGAAAGGAGATTACGCGATAGACTCAATTGTTTCGACGCAATGTGTAATAAATAGCACACATGATATATGTAAATGTAACGAATAAGACAATAATAATTTTGAAGCATATTTGCGAACGTTTCTAAATATACATTGGATATAATTTGGTAATTTGATATTTTTTCATGGTAAGATTATTATATATTTGCATCTTTTTATAACTTCTCAATAACAATTATATTTGCACAAATTATATATTCACTAATAAAAATTAATTTATATTGTTAAGAATGATTATATATTGACCCACTTACTCGATGATAAATCGAATGTTCCATTTCACCTTACACGCTGTCACTTCAAGATACGCATGCGAAACTTCTTGTAATCTTGTTTAATCGAAGAGATGATCAGTTGCAGTGATCGAAGCTTTTCTGTGCAGGCGTGCAAGCACTACCTTTTGTGAATCGCGCATGCACCGTCACGCTGTCTTCATAATATATTGCACGATTTAATGTAACTTTCCATTATGGCACAGTCCAGTGATTCCATGATGTGCAATAAACAGTCGGGGGAATGCAATCGTGGAAAATTGTCCCATTTTATGTTGCCGCTCGCGAAATTATCGTTTCGTCAAGAAACCGGATGTCGATAATCACAAACTATTATTACTCATCGCTTCTTGTGTCCAGCTTAACTGGCCGATGATTAGTTTAGCTATTTCTTCGAAACCATAGAATTATATCAGTAAAGCAATCCTCTTTTTTTTCGAATGATCGATCGATATTTAATGATATGAGAGTACATGTAATGTATGTTTTATTACATCATTTTATTCGTGCTAGTCTTTTATGAATATTAATTTGATATTTATTTATAGGAAATCTAAAATACTATATTTTTTCTCCAATTAAACGCAAAGAAAAAGTTATTTTTTTTATTAATATTTTTCAAGATATTATGTTGTAAATATATTGAGGGAAGCGGGGGAAGAGAAAAAGAGAGATTTATATTTAATATTACCCAATTTTTTCTCATTCATTTTCATTTATTGTTCTTTATCGCATTAAATTGGAATTGATCTCATATAAATTTCTGAACATTTTCTGGTAGTTACTTTTATTGTTTTTAACTACTAGAAAAAAACTAATCTTAAACTCCAGCATTATATTTTTATTTTTTTTCAATTTAAACATCTTTAATACAGCATACTCTTTTCCAATATACTACGATTTTCTTTTTTTAATATTTTATTTCTTTTTTTCAATGCTTTTTCCATTGTTTATAACTTTTTTTATTAATAAAAATACATACATTTGTTTGATATTAATCATGTTTCCTAATGTCTGGTATTTTAATGAAGAATTTTTTTTACAACAATATATTTTTATAAAAGTTAAGCAACTGAATTAGATTGTACTCATAGTACTGTGGCGTTTGAAAATTAATAGTACAGTTTTAGATAATAAAATTACACAACTAAATTACACAACTAATTTTTTATCAATACCATTTTTATTAGATTCTTGAAAGTTCTTTGTTTCTGATCTTTGATTATATGTGATATATGATATGTGATTATATTTGATCTTTAATTTAATTTGTTTCGAAATGATAGTTTCGAGAAGATGAAATACTATTGTATGTAAACATACATTATTAGATATCAAAATAGTAATCTAATTTCTTGAATTAGATTATTTAACTCTATTGTTTTAGTGAAATTAAAGGTATATTGCAGAGAGCGATTTCTATACATAAAAAGAATTAAAAATAACTCAAAATATATAATTTGATATTATGAAATTAATAGTGATAACTCTAATATCGACATATTTATATAGTGTATTTCTTTATTCTTTTTGTCGCAATTAAAAATTAAAATTTGCATGATTTAAAAAATAAAAATTTTGCATTAACATTGTGCATTAACGAGAAATAATTAAGTGATAAAGATTTCTTGTAACCGTATTTTGGCGAATCACGCGTTTTTGCGGAGAATCACCATGTTGAGAATTACTGTCACGAAATAGACACATGCATATGACCAGGGACTGTTATCTGCCCTCGATATGGAACTCCTTGTGCCGCCGCAAACAGGAACCCAAACGCGGAAGTCGCGTCCTACCGGCACAAAATTACGCGCTACTTTATTCGATAGAGAAGTCTACTATCTTTTGCATGCGGGAAGATGCGACTCCAATCTTCGCTCATTATTCAGCCTGTCAGTTAAGAAACCGAAGAGTCATTCTTTGTAGATACGGAACTTCGCATCGGTTAATTTCGGAGATCCGTTAATTCATATGTGAAAAGATATGGCATGTAAATTGATTACAAGAAATGATTCTTAAAAATTTATTTTTAATTAGCATCTGCCGTGAAATAAATTTAATTTAATATTTTGTGTCGAAAAACAAAAGTCTACGATATATTAAAAGTCGATTGCAAATTTTTTAATGTTAATTTTTAATTACTTGTTTCAAGATATCTTATAAAAATTATATTGTATTTGCATTTTCGATTTTAATCTTTTCATCTTGTGGAATGTGCATGTCTCAATATAAAAAAAAAATTATATCTCTGGTAAATATTGAGTCATTAAAATCAAATAAAGTTCATTTTAAAGGATTACCTAAAGCAAAAAATAAATTATGATAAAAAATAAACTGTATTATAAAAAATTATTTGAACACAAAACCCGAAATTTTCCGTACTATTTGACGCGTAACGTTCTAAAAACTCTCAACAAAAAAAATTAAACTAAATACGATTTTTTTATTAAATATATATATTAAATATATATATATATATAATATTTTTTTATTAAAAAAAAAAATGTTAAACATAGAAGAGCAGATTTATAGATCTCTCTCTTTTTATGCGCGCGCTTTATACTATAAAAGGTTACAAACATGTATTATGATCATCAAGATCTCAAGATCTCGGGAGCTACGGCCTCCATCGAAATGCGGCGACGTGGAGATTGCGAAATCCGACAATGAAGGCAACGTTCATTCACCGTAATACCCGCAACTTTTCTTGCGAAGGACACGTCGATACAGCGAATCGACCTTCACAGAAGCCCTGTCCTCCATCTGAGTACGTTAAGATTTCTTCCAATATGCTTGATTTAAGTTTGATGGATCTGCTTGATAAAAATTGCAAATATTATTAAAATTGCAAATATTATTATCTTCTGCATGATTAATTCATCTTTATTTTAAAAGAAGCGTTAGCAAATCATATTTTATCTAAGATATGTTCACATAAAATTTTCTTACTTTTATTTAGATAATTTTCAATCATCTAAGTGCAAATGCATTGATAATAATCTCATGATAATAAATTTTTTTAGATATCAATGTTTTCCTATAAAGAGTTCTTCCTTATTTGTAATCACGTTAAAAACATCCATGAAAATTTTAGATTTTATCTCTTTTTAATAATTTTATTCTATTATCATTACTGTATGTAAAAAGGGCAAAAGCAGTTTAAAAAATTAGAATTTTCAACGACGTTTCTTTATGTACTAATAAAAAGTTCACATGTGGATATAATACGCTGACACGTTCGCGTTATGTGAATATCAACTCGCGTAATAAAATCTGGTGAGTTTATGTAAAAATCTAAACTCGACGCCAACTCGGCATTTTGCGTTTGTACACCTTATACAATTGAGCCGGACTTTGCGTTCTTGTGCGACGAATAGCGAGCTAGCCTTGCGTGGAACGCGCGTCGCATGCGATTTGCAAATTTGCGCGGCGCACAGAACCGACTGTCTGCCTACGCGTTGCACTTTTGCAGGGATACCGGTCTGAAGTCCGGGACGAAGAACCGACGAAAAATTCTTGGAACCGGTTCGTCGGCTGTTTCATTTTACGCCTCGGATGCTTCAAGATGAAAAAGAGAAAGAGAAAGAAAGAAAGAGAGAGAAATTAGCTTAGAAACATCCGTTCTTCGTCCTGCGAATCGAGACGATCTCGAGGAAGTTCGTCGGCGAGAGAGGATGTTATGGATCCTCCTACGCCGAGCGCACGGAAACGACATAATGGAAGGAAATGTTGTAGAAGCAAGATAAACGAGCTATGGAGGAGAACTCTGGCTTGACGTTCTGAAAAATTAAAAATAACATTTTATGTTTACGGAATAATGTGTGAAAAGTAGATAAATGCTGTAAATTTCAATGGCGATCGAGCGATTATTTGAGATTATTTAATTAAATATTTTGCGATTAATGCAGGCTAGAACTTTTTATCGAATTAATTGGAAAAACTGTTAAATCCAATGTACGATATATTAATGATATATAATATAATATATAATATAAATACATAATTTAAATGAGAAAATAAATAACTAAAAAAAA
>Ga0157363_1005208_pt1 | contig 12101 bp, 8 predicted proteins | sample AttsexASBM1_FD_111477 | JGI IMG/M metagenome (GOLD analysis project Ga0157363, IMG submission 111477) | Fungus gardens microbial communities from leaf cutter ant in Ribeirão Preto, State of São Paulo, Brazil - Atta sexdens ASBM1 | ecosystem: Host-associated > Fungi > Mycelium > Unclassified ...
AAAAAAAAAAAAAAAAAAAAAAAAAAAAAAAAACTACTATTACATAATATAATATGGCCTCATATATCTAAAACATAGTAAAAAAAACTAGAACATTAATATCAGGATGTATATTTACAGTATACTATTCTTATAGTATATATATAGTAGACTTATAAATAACATATATACTTTGGAGTAGGGTCATTTATTAATAGTATAGACTATGTAACATGAGTATAAATAGAGTAGTAATATATTGGAAACTTTTTGTCAAGTTTTTTTGTAATTCTTATAAAATTCTTTGTACTTTAAAACTATATAGTAATTTATCAACTATTTAAGTTAGAGATTGCCACAACATAAAGCAAATAGCTCAGATTTTATAACTGAGGTAGTACTTTTCCAAGTTTCTAAAAAATAGTAAGTGATATCTAGTTGTTCTTTTTAGTAAGTTTCTCTTTCCTATTAAACACAACTATGAGATATATAATAAGAAAATATTAGCAATCATCTATATATTGAAGAATAGTATAATTTTATAAAAGAGTAGCAACTTTGGTTGAAATTTAAATGGACTATAAAAACCTAGAGTATTTCACAACTACCAAGAAATTGAACTAAAGATAAGCCCAGTAATCATTATACTTAGCATAATTTAACTTATTACTATACCATTGTCCAGAGAAGCTCATAGGTAAGTCTAATGTACTGTTAAGATGAATAGATTATAGCACAAGTTCTCAAGACAATCAGAATGTGGTATTGCTTAGATTAGAGTTTTTTACTTTTCAAGTATTAGAAGATATAGAAGATAAGAAGAAGACTCTCTTGGTGAATTTTCAGCAGAAAAACTGATTGGGCAAGTAAGAAAAACTAGTGGCCAGATTTATATATAAACTTCAAAATTTTACAACAAAGTTTTCACAGTCTTTGGAATAATCAGAAAACAATAGTCTACTTTTGTTTTATAGTAAAATATATAGCCCAAATACTATAGATCTTTGCTAATAGATAGTTATGCTCTATCATGGCTTTAAAATAACTAGATATGTAAGTAGGTGGAAGATATTGAAACTGGTCTTCTAAAATTATTAGTGGCTCCAGATATCTAAGTATATTAGTCAGCATATTAGTATATGTGATCTTTGCTTACACACTAAGCTAGCTTGATACTTATTTCTCAGAGAGTTGTATTTGCTGCTGCTAATACTAAATACTAGGTAAAACTATAAGTATGGGCTTCATTGTAGAACTCCCAGTATCAGAGTTGCAAAAAATGAACTTCATTTTATTTTTATTTTCAATTTATTTTCTAGTTTGGAACTTAGGGTTAGAATTTAACATGATATCACATGTCATTGTCACAAAACATTATACTATGATACTGTCACATTCACACTGTCACATGATCACATGGCACATGGAAAATAGTAGAAGGATCTAAAAGGAATAATATCATATAACATGTTATACATATGTTGCCCTCAAGGAAAACACATGGTTATTTAGAGTAGGCTAAAATAGTAGAGCACAGACCATTAGATTTTAGTATTTAAGGTAGATAATCCTGTACAGAGTTCTCTATTAAGTTCTCTTATGTTAATTCTAACAAGGTTCTTCTTATTGACCAACTCTAAGGTCTTTGAGTTGTAACACCCAGAGTTTATGGAGTTTGATATAGTAATAACAGTAATAGATGTGTCAAGATCGTTGACAGTGGACTTTATTTTATTTTCTCTTTTCATTTTAATTTTAATTTTCTTTTCTTTTTCTGTTTTCTATTTTTAGAACAACTCGGGTTAGGGTTTATCAGTCACACTGTCACATCGGTCACAAATTGATGGCGTAGTCACAAGACTAATCACGAGACTTGGGAGAAGGGAGTAGAAGATACTAGAATAAAGTGACGTTATACAGCATGGACAACACATGCTGGCCTCATGTAAAACTCATGGTCATTTAGGATAGGGTGCACAGTAGTTAGCATGGACCATGGGCTATAGTATATAATGTAGACTACTTTGTCTTAGGAACTCTATCGAGTTCTCTTGTGTTACTCAATACAAGAGTTGTTCTATCGCTTAAACCCTTGAGCTTTAGTTCATAACAAGATGCTGTATCCAAAAGAACACATTTTATTCTGACTCATACAACTATCACTGCAAAGGATGTTGCAAGGCTCTTTTTACATTATATCTATATCTAGAAGCTATATGGTCTTTATGTTACAATCCTAAGCTTGGCTCAGATTATAACTTAGGCAAAGACTTGAGAAAGGATGAAGAAGATGATCAATTGGTAAAGTGTAAAGATATAAGACTGTATCTACTACTATATATACCTATAGACTATAAAGAATAAGGGAAGTGATTTTAAAAAAACAATGAGTAGAAAGTGAAGATTACATGAGGATATCTTTCCTACTATATGAAGTGTGAACTGATAATATATGAGGAAAATATATAGTACAGGAAAATAGAAATCATGAATGAGACAACTACAATATATGTTCAAGTTGAGGTAACTATGAAGTGAACACCTATAAGGCATTAATTGTAACAATACTTCTGTTTTAGTGTTTATGTTCTTATAAATCTATCAAGGTTAAGTCTTCAACTACATATGTTACTACTATCTTTTTAGTGGGTCCTATGATGAGCTGTCCTTATACAGAGTTAGCTATGAAGAATAATTTGCATGGTGGACCTCCTGTATAAATCTTGATATGTATTCCTTGTCAACTAGTGTTTATACTGTGTTTCTGCTGTAAAAATTGATATACAATGTCATTCCAATATGTCTTATCCTTTTCTCTATTGACATAAATAGTTTTATAATGATTCAAAGATAAGAATAGTATAGTCTTGATAGGTGATTGTAATATTTTCAATGCTTTTTCCAGATTATTGATCTTGTTTTATAACATCTGAGTATCTAGAGATAGTGTTTTACTTAAACTGAATATTAATCATTGGTTGTAGTATATCTCAATAAGAATCTTGATACATTTTCTATGGTTTTTAATATGTTTATCTATTGCTTCTTCTCCTTTTCCTTTGCATTGATCTAATTCATTAGCTAATGAAACTTGAATGTAATAAGATTGTTGTTCTATGTCTCTATGAATGATGTTCTTAAGTTCTTTGGATATGCTATAAATATCTCTACTAATTTGTACTCTATGAGTTTCTCTAGTTTGTAATAAGATGGTTTCAATATCTGCCAGTTGATTGTTTGCTATATCTGCTAGCTTGATAATGTTCTAAATTTGTAGTTGAATATCTATCATAGTCTCAAATTCTTGGATTATTTTGTGACATTTCTTATCCAATTTTTTTTCTTTGTCTAGGGTTATGATAAGATCTATGTTGCTAACAATATGAGCATTGTAAGGGTTGAGAAAGAAGAGAGCAGTTACAAATTGGTAAGATATAGTTCAGGTTTTTCAGTTGCTTGTATTGCTTTGAGATATTAATTTGGAGTTTTATCCTCCTCTTTTATAGATTTCATCTCAAAATCTTTGCCCAATAGTCTTGGATCATCTCTTTAGTATATAGTAACCCAATTTCTGCTATTCATTGGTTATATTCATTCACATATCTCTTCTGAAATATTCTTCCTTTGTCATCTAATGCTTGAAAGAACATTTTCCAAGTGTTAAGAATGGTATCGTACTCATTTTTTGCTAAAATCCCATGAAAATTTACATAGAAGGATAGATATGAGGTCAAACTTCTTTGTTTCTTTATCAACTATGTCATGAAGTGACTATTTACAATTACTTGGACAATCCCAAAATTCAATGGAATTGTTACTGTCTTTATGGAAAATTTCTCTAAGTTCACCAAATATTACTGCTGAGTGAATTTAATAAAGATGGAATGATGAATCAAAAATTCTTTTGGCAGTGTGGATGGAGTCTGTGATGAAAAAGATGTGATTGATGTTGGGAAGATAGGAAGCTTGATTAATATTGCATCTTATCACAAAGAGTTTGGCTTCAATAGACATGACATTAACTGAGTGATGAATTGTCTTAATAACCAGTCTGTTATAACTGTGAACATGTGATATGAATATAGCCACCTGATTCTTGATGCTTGCATCTGTAACAACAACAACTGAATAATGATCAAATAATACTTGAAGAGTAATATTGTTAAGTTTGAGTAAGTGACTCTTAATATCTTGATTACTTTTCCTGTTGAGAGAATGAAAAGAGAAATGATTCAAGAAAACATTAATAAGTCTGTTTCCTAGTAAAAATTTATAATGAAATATAGAAAAAGACAGAAAAACTTCATTAAATTTGTTGTTTATGTCTACTAAAAGACCTTTGATATTTGTTTGTTATCTAGATATAAGCCTTTCCAGCAAAAGTTGATGAGGTTTAGTATTTTTCAAAGATCTAGTTTCTAGAAGCAACTTGATAATATGATTGTAGAGCAGTACATGAGCTCTGAGATGAAATCTGCTATTGAGTTTTTGAAGGTGGAGTGTTACAAACTCAGAATCTTAGAGTTGATCAAGAGAAAGAACCTTATATTTAGGGTTAATACAAGAGAACTCAATAGAGAACTCTGTATAGGATTGTCTACCTTATATACTAAAACCCCATGGTCCATGCTGACTACTTCTAGCCTACCCTAAACAGCCATGTGTTTGCCTTAAGATCAACATGTGTTAAATATACTGTCTGATGTCATTCTTCCAGAACCTTTTACACTTTTCCATGTGATACATGACTGTGACCTTGTCATGTGACTGGTGTGTGTGACATTAATGTCACATTTAACCCTAACCCTAAGTCTCCAAAATAAAAGAGAAATAACAAATGAGAAGAGAGAGAAATAAAATAGTTAGAGTTCACTATCTTGAACTCTGACATGGAGGTGATTAAGCCAGAAATGGCTTTAATACCCAATGAAGGAGATGTGTTGAAAGTGCTTGAGATCCATAAAGCCACTCTTTTTTGTATTTTTCTAAATTCATTAAGAGGATATACAAGTGATGTCTTGTTATAAAACCACAGTTAAAAACTGTATAAGGCTATTGGTAAAGTACAACACTTATATAGGCATTTCTTTGGAATAGGACTGAGACTTCTCAATAAATTCCCCAGCATCTTCATATATTTGATAGTGGAAAAAGCCTTATTAGTATAGAAGTTGATATGTTGTTGAAATAATAGTTTCCAATTGAAAATAAAGCCAAGGTAATGCTATATATTTTTTGATGAAGAATAGGACCCCCCAGAGGTGTGAGGTCCAAAGGAGGAGAATTGAAAACTCTATGCAATCTAGAAAAATGAAACATCTCTGTTTTCCCATGCTCCATAATTAGTCCAAAAGAAGAGATGAAATGACATTGTAGCTATAAAAGATATTTGTATTTGAAACTACTAGAGATTTGTCCTGAGAAATAAAAAGACTATTGTCTACAAAAAAGAGAATAGAAATAGGAATTTTTAGGTTTTTTATTCCTTTTTCGAAGATATAAAGAACAAGAGAAAGATATAAGACTGAAAGAATAGGGGAAAGAGCTGACCTTTGACTGACTCCAACATCAATATTGAAAAATTAAGAAGAAAAACTGTTCCATAGATATTTGGTTTTTTTACCTACAAAATAGTTCTAGAAGAAGAATAAGATCTTGGAATCAAAACTAGCTTTGTCCAGCATTAAGAGAAGGAGTTAATGGTTCAATGAAGAGAAAAACTGTGTGATGTTGAAAGCTAATGTACTAGTAGTGAGATTCTTAACCCATTCTGTGTATATGAAATGGGTGAGAGCAATACTTACATTAATAGTCAACCTTTACTTTAGTCCACCTAATTGGCTTGAATAGATGAATTTGTTAGAAATTGCCAAAAATTGCAGTCTTTCACTAATAACCTTCTCAAAGAGTTTGCTGATTGTGTTGAGCAAAACAATAGAGTAATAAGTCTTAGAAGAATTATAAGACTTCTTATTGGGTTTGGGAATGATAATGGTTGTCAACATTTTGAAGTGTGAAGGCTAATGACCTAATTCAAAACATGTATTAGCAATGTCAATGAACTTTTGAGATATGTATTATCTTTGATGATTATCTTGAGATATCTCCAAGATAATTTGTCTAGGTCTAGAAGTCAAGGTATTATTACATTGGTATTATTACATTTCTTAATAGCACTCCTAAGTTTTTCTTTTGAGAAAGAAACCCATTTCATAGTTTCCTTACTCAGAATTTCATCTAGTAAAAGTAGATCTACTAGATAATCTTGAGCCAAGTTAAAAGACAGGTAGAGTGCCTGCTATAGATTTTCTAGTTCAATATATGATTTACTATTATGTTGAATAGCTTCAATTACTGAAATCTTATATTTCTTGACCTAATTCATAAGTTTCTATGGCTCACAATTTTGATTTGTTATTTCTTGAATCTTTAAATCAAAGAAATTACATTTTGTTTTTTTAACTATGCTCTTGAAACGTTTCTGGTTTTCAATGTGTTTGGATTGTCTATAGGTCTCTAGATCTCTATAAAAATTTTCATCCCACTATTCCTTAAGGTGTTTAGTGATATTAACATATTTCAAGTGCTTATGCTATAATCTATCTGTATGGTTTACAAACAACTAAATGACAAGTTCAAGAGCTTCTTTACTTTGAATGTTATTTGAATTAATTTTCTTGATGGCTTTGATAAGTTCATTCAAGAAGTGTTTCTCTTCTTCACTATTCTTGACTAGTGTTTGTTTTCTTGTTTGAAATTTTTCTTGAAAATAGATATATTAACAATGAGAGGAGCATGATCAGAAGTTAATCATTCTGACTAACATAAGGTCAATTACCGAATTGGAGTCCTGTTGGTTATTTGAATATCTAGTGGGAAATTGTTTAGTAGTGTTATAACCTTAGCTCAGAGCTCAGGTTACACTTAGGCAAAGACTAGAGAAGAGAGAAGAGAGATTGAATAAGTGGTAAAGCATAAAGAATACAGAAGTATTTTTATACTATATATATGTACAGGCCATGAGGAAATCGTCCATAGTACATGAGTTAAACAAGTAATAGAATAATGAGGATCAAGCAAGAATAGAGCACCTACTACATGAGGTGCTGACTGAGACTACTTCAGCACAGCCAATCATATCCTCATTACCCTTTGTCCTAGTCCATACTATATTCAGGAGGCATCAATCATAACAAGTAGGTCTGAACAGTTTTAAATTAAGTGAGTTTGCAACTTCAAAAGAAATGTTATTATAGGAAGAATAATGTGGAAGATTGAAATCTCAAATACTGTCTCTAATATTAAAATCTTCAGTTATAATGAGGATATTTTCTATGTTAACTTTTGTATTCTTTAGATACTTCAAAGCCATTTGGGATGAATCTGAGTATATATTAATTAAAAAGTAAACCAAACCATGGTTAAAAAAAGAGATGCAAGAAATATCTCTGTGGTTAAATATGTCTTTTTGTAAAGAAAATCAAAGAGATTATCCTTATGCTCTTTCATTATTCAAGAAATAAAAGAAAAAGAAAAGAAAAAAAGAAATTGAATTGAATTAAAATTAAATATAAGAGTTTAAGCATATTATGACATAACTTCTTGATTTTGTTTTAAAATTAACAATTTATTATATGGAACATGAGGGTAGACCATGGTAGCTACTTCACAACTACATACATGCAGACTGAAACAACAAAAGAAGAGAAACAGAATAAATAAATAAAAGGAAAATAGAAATTAAATAAGCTATTTGTTATGTATGAGGAATAATATAAAGTGAGTAATAGTATTCCTCCTCAGATTCCAATAGTTGTTAAATCTTCTATACTCATGTAGGATATATTGTCTAGATTTTATAGGATAATATTTACATGAACACGAAAAATCTTCTTTAGGGAAAAATCTTAGTCGATACTTGCCAATAGGAGCATAATTGATGATGGCTTTAGTAGCTCTAACATACAATGAATTAGAAAGACTGAATTGTTGAAGCCATGGCTCTTTTCTAATAGCTGATGGTTCAATAGGATTTAGATTGTCATCAAGTATTTCTAAGAAATTCCTTCCTTTGGAATCTAATACCTGGAAGAGCATTCTCCATTAAGCAATAATAGAATCATAATTGTGTTTTCTGCAAAAGTCCCAAAACAATTTGTTTGGGAAATTTGGAGATGAATTGAAGCTTTTGGTATCTTTATCAACTCATGAATGAAGTAGCCAGTTGAGTTTGCTGGAACAATCCCAGAATTTAATATAATTGTCATTACTTTGCATAAAGAACTCTCTAAGCTCATGGGAGATAGCAGCAGAGTGAATTTGATAAGGATGTATTGATGAATCAAAAATGCTCTTGGCAGTGTACAAAAAATCTGTGATGACAATAATCTTCTTGACCTAGGGAAATCCAACAGATTGATTAATGACATAGTAAATGGCAAATAGCTCTGCTTCAGTGGAAGTGACATTTATAGTATAATGAATAGTTTTGATGATGGGTTTATTATACATGTAGATATGTAAAATGGATGTAGCGACAAGATTTTTGATGCTTGCATTAGATACAACAATGGATGAGGAGAAATCAGATAAAGCTGTTAAAGTAATATTATCAAGATTTTTGATATAATTCTTGATGTTTTTCTCCCATGGATGGAAATAAAATCTATTGGGAAACAAGTTAATAAGACAGTGTCTAGGGGAGAATTCATGATTGAAAGAATCAAAAGAAGGGAGGAATTTGTTCTTCTTATTGTCTATGTCAATAAGAGAACTATTCAAATAAAGTCTTTGCTTAAAAGTCAGAGTTTTAAGGGACATATTATAGAGATAATAATTGATAGGTCTATCAGAAGAAAGAATTAATTTGATGATGTGGTTGTGAGGAAGAGAAAAACCCCTTGAATGAAATTGGTTGTACAATTTCTTGATGTAAAGGTAAATGGAAAGAAGGCCTGAAATAGCCTTAATTCCTCTTGTAGGCAACATCCAAAAAGCACCCAATATCTGTAAAGTCATCTCTTTTAAAGAGGGTTGAGGCCTCTATTTGAATTGCCCAGCATTTTCATGCATTTGATGATAGAAATTACTTTGTTGGAATAGAAGTCAATGCGTTATCTGAATGATAGTTTTTGATAAAAGAAAAAACTGAAATATCGCCAGGTATATTTAGGAAGGAGGATAGAGCCTCCAAGTGGGGTAAGATCCAAAGGAGGAGGATCAAAATTTCCTCAGGATCTAGAAAAGTAAAATACTTCAGTTTTTCCATATTCTATGACAAGTCTAAAATTTGTAAGAAGAGTAGATACAATGTTGTAGCTACAAAAAAATTTTGTATTCAATACAGAAATAGATTTATGTTGAGAAATAAAAAGTCCATCGTCAACAAAAGACAAAATAAAAATAGGAATTTTTAGAATTTTTAATCATCTTTCAAGGATATAGAAAATTAGAGAAAGATACAAAATAGATAGAATAGGGGAAAGAGCAGAGCCCTGTCCAACACCAACATCAATATTACAAAGAGAAAAGGAGAAATTGTTCCAAAGATACATTGTTTTTCTACCAACAAGATAGTTCTTGAAGAAAGAAGAAATCTTGAGATCGAAATCAGCTTTTTCCAGTATTAAAGAGAGAAATTGGTGATTAAGAGACAGAAAAAATTGGATGATATTGAATGCCAAAGTACTAGTAGATAGGTTTTTAACCCATCCTGATCAAATGAAATAAGTGAGAGCAACACCTATATCCATGGTAGATCTATGTTTCAGTCCACCTAGTTGACATTGATGAACAAAATTATTTGATATTGAATGAAATTGAAGTCTTTTCCCAATAATTTTCTTGAACAATTTGCCTAAAGTATTGAGAAGAACTATAGGGTGAAAGTATTTAGGAGTATCATATGACAATTTATTCAGTTTGGGTATAATAACTATAGTTGATGTTTTGAAGTGATTAGACCAATAACCTAAGTCAATGCATGCATTAGCAATATTAATTAGTTTGAAGATACAATCCTCGTTTTTGAGAATCATCTTGATATTTCTCCAGGACAATTTGTCTGGTTTAGGAGATGACGAATTATTATACTTTTTAATAACTTGCAAAAGCTTCTTTCTAGAAAAAGGAGCCCATGTCAAAGTCTCTTTAGAAGGGATTTCTTCTAATAAACTGATATCGACTTGATGACTTTGTGCAGAATTGAAAGACCTGTATAGAGCATTCCATAGATCAGATATTTCAATACATGGATGACTATTAAAATGAATTGCTTCAATAGCCAGTAATTTTCTTTTCTTTACCCAATTTATGAGTTTCCAAAGTTCACATTTCTTGTTAGTGATTTCATTGATTTTGTTGTCAAAAAATTTGTATTTAGTTCTTTTGACAGTCTCTTTAAACTTCTTCCAGTCTTTAAGCTGTCTGGTTTGTCTATATGTCTCAAGGTCTTGATTATAGTCATTATCCCACCAAGCTTTAGAGCATTTAGTGATGTTGATGGTTTTGGAATGTTTCTGCTATATATTTTCAATATTATTGGCAATCATTTGAACTATTGTTTCAAAAACATTGACATATAAGATAGAATGAGTATGGGTGTTTTTAAGGAATGAGATAACTTCTTTGATAAAGTAAGATTCCTCCTCACTATTCTTGATCAAGGATTATTTCATGGTTTGTATATGTTCCTCAATAATAGAGATGTCAACAGAGATTGGTACATAATTGGAAATAAGTCTCTAGTTGGGATGAATATGATGATTGTCAAATTCTTGAGAGTTAGGATATAAGAAAATGAGATCTAAAACTGAGTTTGAATCCCAAGCATTGTTAGTGAATCTTGTAGGAAAAAATTTGACAGGTTTAGATAATTTGATCTGAAAAGAATTAGCAATCTCAAAAAGAGTGTCATTATGAGAAGAGTGATGTGGAAAATTGGGATCCCATAAACTGTCTCTAATATTAAAATCCCTAGTCATAATGAGAATGTTAGATAAATTGACTTCAGTATCCTTAAGATACTTTTAAGCCGATTGAGAAGAATCAGAATAAATGTTAATCAAAAAGCAAATAGAGCCATAATTGAAAAAAGAGACATATGAAATATCTCTATGATGAAAAATATCATTATGAAGAGAAAAACACAAAGAGGAAATACGAATATTAATATATGCAATGATCCTTGGAGAGTCACTGTCTGTTATGATCTTAAATCCTTAGGGTTGGATAAAAGAACCACTCTTGTATTAAAGAAACACAAGAGAACTTGATAGAAAGCTCTTTACAAAATAGTCTACTTTATATACTCCTACAGATGGTCCATGCTAGGTACTGTGCATCCTACCCTAAATAATCATATGTCAAGCATGAGGCCAACATGTGGTATCCATGTTGTGTGACATCATTTTGTTCCAGAACCTTCTACTCTCTTATTTTAAGTTCCATGATCAATGCTGTGACCACACTATCAGATGTGACTGATGTGACAGTGTAACTGATCACTTCTAACCCTAACCCCAGAGTTCTAAAAATAAAATGAGAAAGAAAATAAAGAAAAACTAAGTCTATATTCTTCAATCTTAACACTGTTTCATAAAAAAGGCTTAAAAATGTCATCCAGTTAGGATGATTAGAAACTTCTACTAACTCATCACCTTCACAGTTAGTAGAGCTTGGGATAGATCTTATTGAGAACTATGAAGGTTCTTGAATGAAAATGACATTGGAGAAAGATTGTGTTTTCAGAATAGTATTGATAATAGAATTGTTCTTGCAAACATTTTGTGAGTCAATCTTGATTTTTTCTAAGATCATGCTTGAACACTGCTCACAGCTGAGTGAGTTGAGTTGTTTTGACTTTCACAAAGTTCCTGGTATTTTTTTGTGTGCTATTTCTTATTGAAATGGTGGCACCAAAATGGGCATATATTGGAATCAGCTTAATAATCCCCTTTACAGTTTATACACTTGAAGGTGTGGGAGCATAGCTTGCTCTGCTTAGTTTCAAGATGAAGAGGATTAATCTTGAAATTTGCTTTGCAACACTATTCAAATTGACGATGATGCTTGGTTTTGTGAAGACTATTGCATGTCAGGAGTATAGTATAAAGTACATATAT
>Ga0157363_1005209_pt1 | contig 12099 bp, 6 predicted proteins | sample AttsexASBM1_FD_111477 | JGI IMG/M metagenome (GOLD analysis project Ga0157363, IMG submission 111477) | Fungus gardens microbial communities from leaf cutter ant in Ribeirão Preto, State of São Paulo, Brazil - Atta sexdens ASBM1 | ecosystem: Host-associated > Fungi > Mycelium > Unclassified ...
AGTTTTTTCGACGCGGGATTCGTACGCTACCCGAAAGATGGGAGAAAGTAGTGGCCAGCGATGGACTTTGAATCATAAATGTATAACCAGTTTTTTACAATAAAGCCTCGAATTTCGGAAAAAGAACGGCGGAAGCAAAGTTGTACACCTAATAATAATAATACTATTTTACTGAAATTAATACGAACCATATATACAAAAGTAAAATAATATAGTAAAACTATTCTTTTCTCACGCTTTCTTTTTTTTTCTTCGAAATCTTATCTGTTAAAGAATATGTCAAAACAATATCTTCATAATAACGTAAAATTTTATTATGATGTTCTCTTTCAGGTGATGAAACAATCATGTTCATCATCTGATGCATTATTAAAAAAAAAAAATCCAAAATACCTTGTACATCCATTTCTTATCTGGAAGTGTTTAATCACAATTAAATAATATCAAGATTTAAAATAATTTAAACATAGAATCTAAACTAATAACATTTAATTGTTAATTATATAACAAAAATGTTTGTGAATAAATTAAATAATTATAGTTAAATATTTTCAATTTACAATAATGCATTTTAAAATTACACGATAATTTTATATGATTGTAACTTTAAGTAAATTTAATCTTAGTATAAAAAAAGCATATTCCGTCTCACAAATTGTAAATTTTGCGAAACTTACTTACTTTTTATTGCTTCTCTGTGAAGCAATCTTTTAGAGCTAATTCAACTTAACGTTTAAAAAGATCATAAATAGATTAACTAACTCAACTCATAGCATAAAACAGCGTTGAGATGTCATGAGTGAAAGTACTAGATAGTTATATCTATCATATTTTTCGGTTCTAGTGAAATTAACTCAAATTTGGATTATTGGAAGCACCCAATAAGTGATCTACATGCTAGGTTATATCATTAATCTTTGATCTCTCTCAAACAATATTATACATATATTAAATTATACATATATTATACATATATTAAAATGTTTTGTAAAAAACATTTACAAGACTAACCCTCGTAAGATTAACCCTAGTAAGTTCTTGTTATTTTTGGTTACTTTCCCGGTCATATTAGGGTTTGTGAAACTCCGCAACTTTGTCACGCTATATCTCTGGACTGAACGGGTATTTTTTAGCTTGAAACGTATGAAATTTATATCTCAAAGTCAGACAAAGACAGATAAATATGAATCAAGTAAATATTTTATTTTCAATTAATTACAATGCTTCAAAGAAATGTTATTCGAAAAATTCGCAAAAAATAATCACTTTGGAAAAAAATTTTTAAATATTTAAATTTAAATCGAGTCTTCAAATTATATTATAAAAAAGTTAAAGCAATGCAAAAAATCGTACAGGATATGTTGAATTCATAAGTGGCCTACTTTTCACCAAAGATTTAAACCAACAATCGAGTTCCTCCCTTGTTACAGTCGAACGATAAGGGAATGCTCGACTGTAATTGGTTGGTTCTTACATTCTGATCTGGTTTAAACCTTCAGTGGAAATTAAGCCAATGATAGGATTGGAGATCTTAATCAGAATTTGACGAATGTGGACCAAAATATTTGGCGGATAAAAAGAGATAACAGATATTGCTTTCTCGTTTAAACACATGCGCAAAAAGTATTAGAATACGTGACACTAATACGTGACAATACCTGAATAAACCAATCGAATTGATCCAATGATCGAATTGTGCAATTGTGATTTGTTAATTTTCTCTTTGCCCGAGATCTCGGAATGATTTCTAATCTTTTTGATACAGATTTTAGGGAGCCGGTTTTATATTGGCCGTAATCATATGCCATAATTTGTAAAAATTAATTAATCACAGTCAAGTATTCCTTTCTTCATTCGGCGTTAAGAAGGGAATACTTGAAGGTGAATTTTTATAGAAGGTCAATTTTTACAGATTACGACATATAGCGATTACGGCCAATATAAACGTTTTCTTACTCATCTGCTTGTAATTATCTATCTCAGGACTGCAATCGAGTTGCATTTCGACCGATTTTGCTTATCATCTCCTTTTGTTTCATAACATTTAGACGCGGAGATATAAAATATTCGAATTCAGGGATGATATTAGCTGTAACTCATACAAGGCACTGTATATAGGACTACAGGACTTACATATTGCCTCACATTCACTGTTTACAAATTTTTATTATTATTATTATTATTATTATTACTATGTTAGGAACTCAAAAGTAAGGGTAATACTCCGCACAATAAAAGAAACAGAGAACAGAAAATAAAAATTTCAACCTATCAGAAACTGTGTATTTCACAATACATGATTTCTGATAGGTTGAAATTCTTATTCTTTATTGTGCGGGATTCCCTAAGTGTTACAACAATTTTTGTGCTCAGACCTTAAGGATCATCAGCTGAAGTCTTCATGTCTTACAGTGGTCTAATTTGTACCAGGATATGGAATACTTGATTGTAATTGGTTTGTTCTTACATTCTGATCCGGTTTAAACTACTCCCTCGGTGGAAACTAGGTCATTGAAATAACCAATTAGCGCTATTTAGAATAACACAGAATAACACTGATTGGTTACTTCTGTAACGCATTCTCTATTCCGTAATCATTTTTCATCATGTCATTTCACCCTAAGGACTGTCGCACACAAAATTTCTGTAACAATAACCTTAAAACGTTAACTTAAGCTGATGAGCCAATCAGGATACTGTTTATATTTATATACTCTTACGGAAATAAAAATAACAGTAAACTTATTCATAAAGCGAATTTCAATCGGAAATTGAAATTCACTTTATTGCGAGGTTATGGATAAGTTTATTATTATTTCCATTTCCGTTCGATTACGTAGATTTAAAGCAATATTTTTATTGGCTCATCTGCTTAAGTTTATATCTTATGGTCACTGTTGCGGAATTTTGTGTGCGACAACCCTAAAGTCTGCGGCATACGATGCTTGTTTTCCTGCTAAATTGCTAACTGGATTAGAATCTTGCAACCATATTGGCTGCGTTGCTTGCACTGACAGCCAATACGATGGCAAAATTTTAATCCAGCTAGTAGTCCAGAAAACAAATGCCGCTGGCTTAAGGATAAAATCTCACAGTGCGGAATAAGACTGCGGAATAGAGAATGCGTCATTGGAGCAATCAATCAGCGCTATTCTGTATCAGAGCTATTTAATGTTGTGGAATAGAGAATGTGTGTCATTAACTACGTTCAGATTCAATGGATTCAACAGTTGAGTGAGCGCTGTTATTGATGTTCTTTTAGATTATCTAATTAGCATTTTAGATCTGGAAGAATACAATAGCAGCGAGTGTTGACTCCGCTGAACGCAGCCGAATCTACAATAGGTGTTTTAGACCCAATTGCATCCATTACTTTGATTTTAAGCGAGGCTTCTTTCTGTCTCTGTTTCTTTTTGGTTTTAAAATGAAACAGATAAAGTTTTAAATCTCACTTAAGGTCGAAGTGACGTTGGTGCAACCGGGCCTTAAGTCATAAGAAATTGGCCTATTATAGTTGAATGCGAGGAAAATAAGTAATTGTGATTCGTCCATTCTTTACCCGGATAACAAATACAGATCACTTTGACGTCAAACTCTGGTCATGTTGGTACGAATGACATCAAGTGACCAAAAATTGACCAACCGATGTTTCCGTCACGTAATGATATCATATTTTAGTCTTGCTTAATTTTCGGTTAGCAAATACATAGTTTTAATTTTACGCTTTAATTTCTCATTTATTTATATTGATGCAAATCAAAATGTAATGATAGAGCACTTGTAATGATAGAGCATTAGAAACGTAAGTATTCAACCATTTTTATTCCTTTTCTCATTCCTTGCTCTGTCCCCATTCTATGAGCTATTCTATCTCCATTCACTGAGCTATGATGAGTTATGGTCATTACAAGTTATGATTTGTATTTGCTGCTTGAAATTTTGTAGCTCCTTTCATTCCATTTTTGCTCTCAAAATCAGTTGAATATCTATCGTAATATTAGTGTAAGATTTGAAGAATGTCTGACGTTCAGGTTATTTCTAGATAAGGTGCCAAATATGTATGTCAATTTGAAGAAAAGGATTGAAATTTCTCATCTACAAGGAAATATAGTGATGTTTATTCACAAGTCATGTTTTTATTTACAGCAATACAGCAAGTTGTCGCGACAAATATTATCCGCAGGAAATTTAAATAATCGAATACCTTTTTCTGATCTATTGATACAGTTTATCGCAACAAGGCATTTTATAAATTTTTTTGCCTTCGTTAATATATAATATATCAGTTTTTTTATATCCTTCTTTTCATTTCTTAATCTTATGATAAAATTTCGAAGTGCGGAAATACATAAATACAAAGCTACAAAGTTTCCAACAGCTTAGAAGCTATAATCTATAACAATCATAACAACCATAATCTTCTTAGCGGCGAAGTAGGAACAGAGTAAAGAGTAGGGAAAGGAGTAAAAATGGCGGATATGCGAATACTCATTATATTTATATGCCTTAAGTAATAATAATTTCGTTTCTATTGCTGGATTCACACTAGATCCGACGTGCGTCATCCGACGTCGAATCCAGTGTGAATCCAGCATATGCTAATCATTCATAATTTTAATTAATACATAGGGAGTTAAATTTAATAAGGAGTTTATGCCTCTGCTGACTGTATTTAATATTATTAATATTGAGAAAGAAATTACATAGAAACGAAATAATACACTGGTATTTGTTAACTTAGCTAGTAAATGATAATGACAAAGATATTGCTCTCAATCTTAAGAGATATTGTCTTCAAACATTTGATCCATGATGGAAAGAATATAAAGTAAAACATTGCGCATAATGACGACAGCAATACTGGAAATAACTAATTAAATAAATGTTCCCTAATATGCACTTTCCTGCGTATAATAGCGTATAATAGTTATATTGAAACAGTTAATCAAATGCTACCTAAATTCACTCTGCTACTGCGCATCCACGAGAATACTCCATTTTATATTCCTTCCACCATAGTTCGAAACATAAACATGTCCGTGGCGGACATGTTTAATCCTCTAATAAGGAGTCAAGTCATAAGGAGTATCGATCTTTGATTGGTCAGATTTCGAGTTTAAAAGCTGTTTGCAGATACTTTCGATGGAATAGTGAATCTGTGAATTGATATTAGCAACTGTTTCATGGTGTAGAAGGTATGAACACAAAATCGGATTATCAACTGTTAACGATAGTGGATTGTGCTGTTTCTGATAATGGCATCCTCCTCCTGTTTTAATTCTTACAAAAGAAACTCTAGTTTCGTCTCGCTGCGATCTGAGTGTTGCGATATGAATGTTTTATTTTTGAGCGTAAACATGGAATGATTACATGGTGTGCTGAGTTTGGCCAAATTACGCCTACTTTTGCTCCGCGTCGTCTCTAAGTGCGCAGTTTATCAACTGAAATGCGGTATTCATAGTTCGTTTTTATTTTAAAAACATCTTAAATATAATGTTTTAAGATATTAATACAGTTCTCGGATTGACTTACTTACGACATCTTAAGATAAATGCAAGAATCGATTATGAATTCCGACCTGTTTCGCGTCATAAGAGGTTGGTACTGAATCTTTTCTTGCATGAGGAAATAGGACATATATGTGAATATAAATTTTCTTACATATCAGCTTTCTCATAATATTTTCATATATTTACAATTAATATTTCTGTATATATATTTTTGTATATATATTCTATATATATATTTCTGTAAATATATTTTTTAATTAATTTAATATTTTTCCTAATTTTCTTTTCTTACATTTTTTTTATTTTTCAATATATTTACAATTTATTTTATAGTAATTTTAATAAAGTTTAGATTATTTCAGTAGTAGGTTTATTCACGTTGCATGCTCTAACATGCTCCTACAAAAGTTCTTACTCACTTTAACACGTTGGAATGCGACGCAAATAATTCTAGTGAGTTTTATGAGGAGTTTTGACAGAGCGAAAAAAGGATGAAAAGAGAAAGACGTTTAGGTGGTAACACCATGACAACACCTAGGAACTTACTTATTTCACGCATGCGCACTCCATTTTGGCCAACACTGACATCAAAGATGCCGACAGAGAGTTGCGTTATTGTATATACTGTACTTAGGCTGATAGATTTTTTAACCTGAATAGTCGTAAGATTAATATCTCAGAGAGCAGAATGACGCTTTTTCTTGCCAGATTCCTTCATTTTATGAAAGACATATTGAGTAAACCTAATTTTATTGATTTTTCGTGTAAAAATGAAGGTTTGACAAGAAAAAAGAATAATAATTTAGTTTTCGCCACTGCCATCTCAAAAATCAATGAAATTAGGTTTATTTGATGTGGTTAACCTTAAACCAAAGGAATCTGGCAGAAAAAAGTGTTATTTTGCCTCGCGACTTGATATTAATCGTTAAAGTTTACTATTCAGGTTATAAAATCCGTCACAGCCACGAAATACTGTGATGCGAATAAACGCTGCGATCATATTTTCATGTAAGGCGCGAGCCTGGGTCTGACATAGGCACGTTAGACTATTTAATAAATTTTACTGCGAATCTAAGCTATTTCCATATCAAATCCACAAGACTTTTTATGGACCATGTCAGATTTTTTTATGAGGTTATAGCGTGGCAAAACATTTGCAAAGTATCGTGGCGCTGACCAGTATCGTGGCATTCGTGGCACTGACGAGGAAATTTCTGATTACCAGAATACACATGCAATTTATATATGTGTAACTGTTATAAAAGTCTTTGATAAATTTCGACTGTAAATTATTATTTCCCGGGTAGCAAACACGTCATTTTGATATAAAATTTTGATTTACTGATCATGGATAACGTCATTAAATGATGTTTTAATGACGGTCGAATGTCGCAGACTATTGACGTCATCGCAGGAATGTCATTTGACCTGTTAAAACATTTTCAAGTAGTATTATATAGAATCTCAGTGCAGATAGTAAACTATGGCGTTTGTCATTTTAATGTTAAAATGACGAATAACATATTGTTAACTATATGGCCCTCAACTCAATATCATATTTAAATCATGAAACCTGAGTTGTAATTGTGGGTCAATGCTGTCATGCAATCATTTCAAAATATTGTGCATTGATCTACGACTATAAAGCCTCATCTACAATAGTTGCACAGAATATATCACATGTCGCGAATAGTAGCATTGTAGGAAAATTTATCGCATGTCATAAGAGTATCGCTAAATGAGCGTCTACAATAGTTACAATGATTATTTGCGGTACGCCGCTCCGAACAATAAATAAATAACATATCCTACCTGCTCCTAATCGTCTAGAAGTTGCAACTTAGATATTGTTTGCTTCAAATATTTTTAACCCATGAAGATAATAGAGTGTAAGAACAGTCTTTTTAGAGACAGTAAAAACTTATGTCGAATCCAGAGTGTCTCGCACTACTGTCTCCATTGGTTATAAATGCTGACAGATTTTCTAATCTAAATCGTGAACTTTAACGCTTAATATATTGGTGTGCGAGGTAGAGTGACATTTTTTTCTATCAGATTCGTTCATTTCAAAAATACATCGAAAGAGCCTAATTTCATTAAAATTGGTGAGGTCGGCCGTTTTCTGCATAATTACTAAATAATTTTATAACAGTTACATATATAAATTGCATGTATGTGCCCTAGTAGAAATTTCCTCATCAGTGCCACAAATGCCACGATTCTTTGCCACTGTTCTTTGCTACGCCATAACTTCATAAAAAAATCTGACATGATCTATAAAAGGCTTAATCTTGTGCCTGATGTGAATTTGGTATGGAAATAGCATTTACAGTAAAATTTATTAAATCGTCTAACGTAGCCCATGTCAGACTCAGACTCGCGCCTCACATGAAAACATGACCGCAACGCTTATTCGCATCGCAGTATTTCATGGCTGTGACGGATTTCATAACCTGAATCGTAAACTTTAACGATTAATATCTTTAAGATTTGTTAATATCTTTAATTAATACTTCTAAAGATTTGTTCACGTCGCGTTAGAGCATATTCCAGGATTAATTAAGAACACGCTCTATTTGCTTCGCCTCAGAAGATGATATAATTGAGACATGTTACGCATGAGTAATAATTGAAAACGTATTAAAAAACTGTATTAAAAAAAGTATTTCAGGTTAATTTTGTATAAAAACGTTGTATTTAATAAATGCGTATAATGACCAACCTCAACGAACTAACATATGATACATAATAAAAATTATCGCTAGGCTAATTTTCTCTCTAGGCTAATTTTATTTAATTATTCCTGCGTTAAAATATTAACTATTCTATTGTATATTAATGTAAATTAACATAAGTAAAAAATAAATTCTCATCAATATTGAATTAAATATAATTTTTTAATCAGAAATTGATATTTAATTGTACAGAATATAGTAGAATAGTCATTGAAGAAATCCTCGTTCAGAATGACGTTTTATATGAAATTATTGACTGAGCTAATTCTCGATAACAACCGAAAAACTAGTTAAACACAATTTTACAGTTATGAACTTTCAAACTTCTGACTTGATATTTATTTTGATCCATAATATCTTAACGGAATAACTAAATAAGATTAGTCTAGAGTGATAATTTTTGTTACATATCATATGTTCGTTGATGTTGGGGTTACATAAATATGTTTTCTTTATTATTACTGATGAAGATTTTGTAAGTCGAAATGTTTGAAATTTATAATGTTATACGAATATAATAAAAGACGAATTTTATTAATTAACTACATTTGCTAAAAGCCTTGACATTTTAATTTATTGCATTGCATTTACATGAACCTGCTTTTCTATAAAAGTTATATTTTATTGTATTAATATTATTTTATTTTATTTTTTAATTTTTATAATTTCATTTATTTAATTTAATTATTCTTTTTATTTTATTTATTTTATTTTATTATTTTATTTTATTTTATTATTTTATTTTATTAATATTATACTATATTATTATATTATATTTTTATATTTATATCAAATGCATTTATTAAATAGGTTTTTATACAAAATGAACCTGAAATACTTTTTTGAATATAGTTTTTTAATACATTTTCAACCATGCATAAGTAACATGTCCAACATACCACCTTCTGAGGTGAGGCAAATAGAGCATGCTCTTAATTGATCTATGGAGTATGCTCTAACGCGATGTGAACATTTAGTCGCCTTATTGATTCTGGTGACGCGAATGTATTGGAGCATTTTAGGCATGTTGGAGCGTGCGACGCGAACAACCTCTAGAGTCTAGATAATGCTGAAGCGATTGCTGATTGGTTCCGTCATTAACAGTCAATTGACGCTATCATTAACTAGCGACAGTCAATGGCAACATAATCTTGAAGAAAGCGCGACTCTCATTAGCTATCATTAGTCAACGATAGCGATAATTGTCAATAAAATGTTTAGAGAATCCTGTAGTAGCAGTATAGATTAATATACATTATACAGATTAGTATACATTATAGAGATATATCATTATATACTCAGCAAACGAGAATGGATTAAAATGGATTGAAATTTTTTTTATCCGAATGCGTATTTTAAATAGCGAATACTTTTTTTGGATTCAATTGGATGCAATTGAATTGAAAAACTGCATTTCCTATTTAAAATTTTGAATTGAACAGTATTCATAATGCACAGAAAAAGTTAATATTATTTTTAGATTGAGAGACATAGAGATATAGTCCATGCAATTCCTATAAATGAATAAAAATGCATTTAGGATTGAAAAGCATTCATTTTAACATTCGTAAATCAATATTTCTGAATCCATTTCAATTCATTTCAATCCATTCTCGTTTGCTGGATAGATGATTGCAAGACATATTGACATGATGTCAGACATATTTTTGCTCGCTTGTACAATTATATTCTATTCTATCTTTTATCTTGGATTATTTAAATAGTTTGACTTCAACTCTATTGTTGCGAATAACAGCAACCATTTGAATTGCGCGACAAACACATTAATACCATAATAATTTCCGGTTTTGATTATGACGGACGACATGCGCTCGAATGTAATATCCACTCTGTTAGAGGCTCCGCACAATAAAAAATAATAGAGAACAGAGAATAAGAATTTCAACCTATCAGAAACTGTGTATCCTACAATATATGATTTCTGATAGGTTGAAATTCTTATTCTCTGTTCCCTGTTCCTTTTATTATGCAGAGCCTCTTATCATAAGTTGTGTCAAAATCTCGCTACAAATGCTTTGAAGCATTGATAAACCAATTAGAAGAAAGAATTTTATAAACTGATCAATTAAAAAACGTTTCAAAGCGTTTGCAGCATCGTGACCCATAGACTTATAAATCTGTGGGTGCGTTCGGGGAAACACTATTCGCGCTATTTAGTGCTATAAACTGTTCGCGGAGCTGCAAATAACGCTAACAAACACGATCATGACGTCACTAATGATAGCATGTTAGGTCACAACTGCTATCAACGTTATTCCTTCCGAGGTAGTGTATTGGTAACATTAACATTTACAGATCCGTGAACGGCCCTAGCGTAGCGTTGGTAGCGTTTAACATTCGTCGAAGTTAGATTAATGTTTGAGGGAATTCTGTTCTCGAGTGATACCAAACTTTTCTCTCTTAGAATTTCGTGGAGTAAACGTACGTACGTAGTGTGTGAATTTCAAATTTTATCATAATGAATGCAATCTCAATTTTTATCTGCTGATAGTTTGCCACTAGGTTGAAGTGAATGTAATTCTTGCTTGTGTATCATTTTTAACTTTTCAAAGTTTCTGCGAACTTGAGTATTTGACTTCATTATAAATGTAAAAATTAGAGGTATCTTATTACTAGCAATTTTTAATTCCCATGTACGGAAAAAAGTTATTATTGCGGTATAGCGCGACGGAACAGGATTTTGCTTTGTATCATCAATACGAAATAAAATTCTACTTTCTGATTGGTTACAGAACGTCGTACGACGCATGTCGGATTTAGTGTGAAGGCCATTCTACATTGGTCGTATCGTAGCGTCGAAAGCGTTGTAAACATCATGAGACTTTAATATTGAAACACTGGATTGGCAACAAGCTTGTGACTTGCGATGTCTACGATACGACTAATGTAGAATGGCCTTGAATCCAGCAAATGATCTCTGTTAGGCCGGGTTCACACCTTAACGAAAAAGCGGAAAAGCAGAAGCCAATCGGAACTCGCAGTAGTAGTTTCCGCTTTCCGCTTTTCCGTCAAGATGTGAACTCGGCCTTATACGGCATGCTTTATGCCGAAATTCTAATGACTTCTGCACATTGGACGCGGAAACAGCTACGTGGTGAAATGTCATGCGGTAGCCAATAAATTTACACTCCTGATGTGTTTATTGGTTATTTTGCCGTGCGGTAAGGCGTTTCCAGTGTGCAGGAGCCATAAGATCGATGTTATGAAACTGGCCAATTATAGCTATTCCTTTGAAGAATGGAATGGATTGTGATTGGCCAGTTTCATAATATCGATGTTATAACTTCTATGTAAAGCATGCCTTTTAAAGGTTCAGGCTGTTATACTCCTTCTAGATATTTCGTATGTTTATGATTTGCCTTTTTTGTCGAGTACAAGTGCACCAATGCCACCAATCCGTAAGAAATGCAGCAATGGCATGTTCTGTTGATCACGAAATAGTGGTGTGGTGTGTAGTATAATACTTCTTGTATAACTTTTATTGGTCTTCTTACATCTACTTGTGTTATTCAAATAAGAATGGTTTCAAAATTGATGCTTTACTAAACGTAAATTTACATATTTTGTTAAAAAGTTAAAAGGTAAGTTCGACGAAAAAAGATGATTTATGTGTGATATGTAATGATTTATTTATACTTACTAAACTCCGTTTATATTAATGTGGTTTTTTTATATCATTTTCAAAGAATCTCAATAGAAAACAGCAGTCTAAAGTAGTATAAGGGAAAGATATTTATGAAAATAGTAAGTTTTAAAGTTCTTTTGCATTCACACATACACACACACACACACACACATACACACACACACACACACACACACACACACACACA
>Ga0157363_1005210_pt1 | contig 12097 bp, 8 predicted proteins | sample AttsexASBM1_FD_111477 | JGI IMG/M metagenome (GOLD analysis project Ga0157363, IMG submission 111477) | Fungus gardens microbial communities from leaf cutter ant in Ribeirão Preto, State of São Paulo, Brazil - Atta sexdens ASBM1 | ecosystem: Host-associated > Fungi > Mycelium > Unclassified ...
TCCGGTAAACGTATTGCAATCTGGCATTGGTCGCATTTCTTCTTCAACTAATAAATATTGTATTACGCAATGCTAAACGAAAAGTGGCAGATATTAATTAAGAAAATTAAATGAGGATATAATATTAAATTAAGAGAGGCTATTATTTTTTGTTTTTAAAATGACAGGTTTATAGATGTCCAATAAATAAATACAAAATTAGAACTATGCGCAATTACAACGCGATTATGCAAATTATTTATTTATACTCACGCGAATCTTTCGAAATACGAAAAGGGAATATACGACGGAAGAATGAGTGTCTGGGGGACATAGCCAGCTGCGTCGATCTGCGTAATCCCAAGGGCCATCTTTCTCCCTCGCGAATGGGGAACGGAAGCTTACCTGCAACAGAGAGGATGACGAAATATTAATGACGCTCGTAAAGGTTACTGGCGGCATCGTGTCGTGCCACTTGACCTTATAAATCTTCCGTTCCACGAGGAACACAACGAAAGTTAACGTTGACGCAACTTGCCACCGGTGAAATATGTATTTAAGTGAAACGTCGCGATGGCGTTGTAATTTTGTCGATTATTACTACCGCAAGTGATATACGCATATATTTGATAATTTATCTTTTCAAGCACATGAAGATATATTTGATTATACAATTCTAAGTATTATAACAAATCAATCAAAAACAAAGGTATGATGATTAAAATTATATTTTTATTATAATTATATTTTTATTATAAATTATATTTATTATATATATTTTTTAATTATATTTTATTTTAATTATATTTTATATTTTTTTTATTTTATATTTATATATAATATTATATATAATATTATAATACTTTAGCAATAAATCTAACGCAATAAATTTTGTTATACGTATTAATCTTTTAAGAGAATAGGAACTTTCTAACAAACAAATTGAAAAATTTTTTTTCTAAGGATTTTTAGGATTTTTTTTGAATTCATTTCTCGCCTCGAAATTTTAAAATTCAATTTTATATAATTAGACAGATTTAGTAAAATTGAATTTTAGTTTTTTCATATCGTTGAGTTTGAATATAGTCTGAATTTCAAAAGGATAGTAATTTCCAATGAAGGAGAATCTAATGATACATGGCTCATAATCAGAGATTTGTAAATCAGTATTGTTTGTGTGTACTGAATTTCAAATAAAATTGAAACTGGAAACTTCATTTTATTTCATAATTAAAAATTGCGTTATTTCACAATTAAAAATTGCATTATTTCGCAATTAAAACTGAGTTTTATAATAATATTTCTTTTATTTCTTTTATTTCTTCTATTTCTTGAATTTCTTCTATTTCTGTCTACTATATTGAATTCATTTTTTATTTTTGTCCTTAGATTCAAATAAACCATTATTAAATTACTTTGATCATACATCAAGTTTCATAAAAATCGAATGAGAACTTTACAAAATAAAAGGGAGATAACCTCAAATGGAATCGTCAATCTACAAAGAGTTAAGATAATATTATTCTTATGGAATTCGCAAAAGAAAAAACATCACGCGAATCCTCGTTTTCGATTCGCATCATGTTGCTCGACGTAATAATTGCAATAATTTCATAACAATTCTGAGATTGCGTCACTCGAATAAAGTACACTTCTCTGATAGTAGGAAACAATTTATGAAGTGTAATACCAGTAGCAATTAAACAATTATGCAATTAAACAACAACTAACGACTTCGTTGTAACGCTGTTTCATCAACAAATTGTTATCCTCATTCGTCGGTATGTTGACATCAACCGATGATGTTGGTTTTGCGTGAAAAGTTTACTCTTTAGTAATTTTCCGCTTCGAATATCAAAGGTATTTGCAATGTGTAATTGGTACAGATAATTAACATGAAATGCAATAAATAACGAATGTGCGTTCCATCGATACTCTGGAAATCAAACCCAAATACTGCATCGTCAAATAATTTCAGTGTTTATATCGTAAAAACAGAAAAAAAATATATATTATATATTTATATATATTATCGATAGCTAACATTACGATTAGTTGTAAATTAGTGGTTAATATTTCACTCAATATTTCATTTTTAGAACACGCGTTTTCGCTGAACTATGATCCAACTATATTACAACTATATTACATCCAATTATAAGACAAATTAACAAAACAAAAAAAAAATAAAATAAATGAAAAATATGTAGGTATCTATTACAATCGAGTAATTAATAAGAAATTGCTACATGAAAAGAATGATTTTGAAATATCTAAAAATTTAACTATAAATAATGTAAAAAACTCAAACATGCATGATAAACAATGTTGCAAGAAATTTTAATTTTAGTCAGTTTGAGTGGCTTATATTATTATTTTAATAATCAAATAAAAATATTTTAGATCTGCCTTTAATTAAATTTTTAGATACTTTAACCTTTCTTTCCGTGTAATAATTGACGATGACATTTGGAAATGGCATTAAACACGTGGCATCATTAATGTGAGATGTCTAAATTGCGCAACTGTGTCTTTTCAAGATTTCCGTCAGCACGGTCAGAATAGGAGATCGGATATCCGAATGGCATTCAAGAATTAAAACGAGGGTCAGGAAAGCGATGCTAGCAGTCTCGAGAATTGCGATGCAAATCTTACGCGAACAGTCAGCCAACTTCGCGAAATTGAAGCGACCCTCCGGCGATCTCTCCACCGTATCGTCTACGAGAATTGCAAATTTGCGTTCGCGTGAGAACGGTAGAAGGAATTCGTTGGGCTCGTCGTCGACGGCTGCTGGATATTTTGAAAGATTCGGCTGAGGTCAACGTCTTGGAATAAAGTCTCCCGCGGAGTAAATATAATTTGTCAATCTCTTGATCTTTGAGAAAGATATATGCAATTAGAAAAAGATACTTACTCATTGTATATAAAGAAATAAAATATTATCCTTAAGTAAAATTTTAATTCGAGCGTTAGTCATAAAATATTGTATTTGATCTTTAAAGTTAAAAAAAGTGAAGTAATGAACTTTGTCAATTTTCTTTCTTGCGAAAAAAGCGATTTAATTTCAGAATTCGTCAAAAAATCTGCCATTAAATCCGAATCGCTTCGGTAGAGGCAAGACTTTCTGTATATTCGCCAGCTAAGAGACGTACTATGTTACGGTGGGCAAACACGAAAGAGGGTCCGGCACTCGTACCAATACTTTCTGCCTCGTTATTAACGCAGCACGCCTTTAGTTTTTCAGTAGTGAAAAGCCCTCTTCGGATTTCCACTCTCGTCGCCGTTTCGAGAGTTTCAAGCGAGCACCGGGCGTTTTCGATTTTCGAAAGACACGGACAATGATAGCGACTGGTGGTGGTGGTAGTGGTGATGGTGGTGGCATTGCTGCGGGAGTTGCGGCTCGCGAGATCATGGATCGGAGGGACGTAGAACTAGAGGGGATGTAGCCGAGATCCACTTGAATCACCTCGGGTCTCTACTTCGCTGCCAGGCAGAATGCCAGTTGCGAAAGAACGAGAAAAGTCAGGAAAACGCAGAGAGTGGAAGTGCTGGAAAAACGTGTAGGAAGGGGATGAGAGGCGACTGATGAAGATAGCGACTTCATAATTTCAAGACTTTCTGCTTTATGATGTTAATAAAAATGTAAAATATGTACAGGTAAAACATGTAACATATATTATATATCAAATAAAATTCAAGCTTTCATCTTAATAATGGGAATATCCGATACCGTTCTGTTGGTTACATCATAATCTAATAATTTTAATTATTACTGTCATTATTATTATGTAATTATAACATTTTTATTCATTCATATTCATTATTTATTCATTAGTCTTAATTATTACTATTATTATGATTACATTACTATTATATTACTATTATTATTATAATTATTAATTAATGTTGGATTCTGTAACGAATATCCTTCTTGCATTTCCATCTGTTATGATTATATCTGTATGATCATATGGTAGCTTTTTCTACTAAAATTGTTACAAAAGGAAAAGAAGCTTTTTTCTCGACAAGATTTTTGCAGTATTTTTGTGTTTTTTATTTCATCAAAGACCTAAGTCCTAAAAACCTGCGGTATCGATATCCATATCATTCTGACTTCTGTATCGAAATAATCTCGTATTTCCATCGAGATGTACGACGCGAAATTGCATCGTACATCAAAGAGTCTGAGGGAGATTCACGTTCTCAGTAATCTGAGGATCAAGGCGGTCCCGAACGAAATTACACGAGCCCATAAATCTCCGCGCATAATGCGACGAAATAATAATGACAATGGAAACTTTCAACAATAAGGCGGCCCGGAGGACAATCGTATTGAAAACAGTGGAGGCGGCCGCGCACAATGGACGGTCGTCTTACGTGGATACCGGGTGGATAATTATTGGCCGCGTTAACTGCGCACTCGTGGTCGATGATCGGCCACTCAGTACGGTCAATAATTCCGCCACGTTCTTGTTTAGTGCTTTATTTCGTGGTTGAACGCGCAGTGTCAAAGGGGACCACCGTTTATGTGCTCGCGAAACTTTCAGTGGCGGTCTGCTTTTTAACGAGGCGTTTGTAATGCTACCAAGGAGAAATATTGCGATTTTAATCAACCAGGCCAAGAATTATAACACTTAAAAGAACAGGAAGTTCTCGATCGTATAAATTGAACGTCTTCAATCGTTCGTGTGGCATTTATGGTTTTCGATAAAAGCTTTCGACTGACAATGAGCATCTTTAAATTCTATTCATATCATTCATGATCTCTCATGCAATTTTATTATATTACTAATATAATAACGTTACTATATATGTGGATAATTTTAGTATGTCTTCTATAATGCAATTTATTTATTATCTTGAGAATTTTCTATTTATATAGTAACTTTTGTAACTGTTTTGAAGCTACTTTAAAGAATGGGATATTCAAATTATCATTTTGAGATATTTTTATCATTTATTTATTATCACAATGTAGAATATCAAGAAACCAAGATAAAAGTTAAAATGAGCAAAAATTTAAAAATCCTAAAAATTTTCTATTTATGTAGTAATCCCTCTATCAATCTATCTATTTTAAAATATACTTTAAATGAGATATTAAATCATCGTTTCATTCATTTTTACAAACAAAAAAAATGCATTCCATAAATTAGCTAAATTAAGAGTTAGTTTGCTATATTTGGAAAATTCTATGTAGAGAAATTAATTCGCTTCGGCGTTATTTTAATAAATATCGTGTAATCGTGTAACTTCATTTACTAGTCATGTTATGGTGATATGATTTTCTTTGACGCACCGAATACATATATAATGTCTATCGTATCTGCATATCTTTGACATAAAAGAGTGAATATTTCACACCATAATGGATACTTCGATGTGCGGGCGCGCGCTGTGACTTCTTTTCTATATAATCCAATTATTATTTACTTTCTACTAGTTCTATTCGCTTCGTGCGCGTTGAAATGAGCGAAATTCAATGAACGTACTATTCAAAACTCATGCGCACACAATGAAAGAATATCAATTCTTTCGTTTGTCCACTGCGTGAGTTTCTCACCTTGTCTTTTAACAATACTATAGACGAAGAGCAATTCAATGCAGATTCGGACGAATTGCTTCCGGTGCAGTCTATCGAAATGGGATATTTCTGTGAGAGTTCCTTCGTCAGCTAGCGGATTTATTCGAAAATTGTGGATTATCAACGAACTTTTTTCGAGCGATTTAAAGAGAGCAAAATTTTATTCGAGCATCGATGTAGTTTTAAATTTGCATAATAATGAAAGCTTGATAGTGCCTAAGACATTTCATAAAAATTTTGCATTTCTTTGAAAAAAATTATTGAGATATTTCAATTGATTAGAATGTATGTCATAATTAAAATGTAAATTTATACGAATTATTAACTCTAAAATATCGACAAATTTCAACATTTCATTACGTAAAATGAGAAAAGTTTTTAAAGATTCATAAATGCACAAAAAGATTTATCAAAATATTTCAGCATATCCCCGTCAACTTAAATGGAAATGATAGACGCACATTCGCGAACTTATCGTCTTTTTCTCTATTTGCCTCCGTACAATTTTCAATTCTCGGTTAATCTTTCCACATTTCGTTGCCGCAGACATTTTTCACGTTCCATCTCACTTTGCATGATTGACATCTCGATATCTCGACTATACTCAGTTGCACTTGTTGCTCGTTTCAATCCAAGCTTCTTCCAAGTCACGTTTATATTATTCGCGTTATAGAAACAGTTATGATGATTGAAATATATCAAAATTTCTTAGTGCCTTCGAGTATATCTAATTATATTATTATCTACTATTAAATACGTATTGCATCGCAATACGTCAAACAAATAAAAATCAAGCAACCATTAATAATTAATACTAAAGTATTAAAAAATATATTATTTTAAGACAAATAATAAAATGTTCTATTAATAAGCTTTATTTCTATAAAACTTTGCATTAAATACTAAAACATTTGCTTATAAATCTCATCATAAAATAAATACAATAATAATAAGTTACACAATAATAATAAGCCTTTATGATAATAATTAGAGCCTTAGGCCTGTTACGTTGCTTCCACTTTTTGTATTCATAATTCTTTTCTTTCTCTTTTTAATGTCCAAATATATATTTATTTCGTTTCAAGTGCAAATATTTTTAAACAATGCAAATAGACCTCTATAATTTTTGCTTTATATATTTTTTATACACATTTTCCAATAATTTCTACAACTTCTCTTGTTATGAAAGCATTAAGAAGACGTCTTATCTTTTTTAATTTATTTCAATAAATAAAAAAACATAAGCATTCTGCGTTTTCTGTCTATCAATATAATTTGAAATAAAACAGTTCATATTATTTTATTTATTTAAGCTAATATATTCGATGACACGCTCAAACAGCTGTTTCAATAAAGAAGAAACAAACACTTTATTATGTCAATATAAAAGTAAGTATATGATTTTACCAAGCTTATTACTTGATCTCTCCAATGCAATGTAAATTTATGTGCGTGCGCGCGCGCGCGCGCGCGCGCGTGTGTGTGTGTGTGTGTGTGTGTGTGCATTCTCTTTCCTAGAAGTTACCACTTTTCATCGTTTTTTATTAGATACCTATCTCAAATTCGACGTGCTCGTTCTCCCATCTAGCTTGAACGGATACGTCGTTTTTCACGCGACCCCCCATGTATTCCCAAGGTGCAAAAAAAACTATATCGGTCGTATCTCCCACCGAAGTTTCCCCCCGCCATTTCCTGTCTTTCCGCATCCGTCGACCCGGCACTGCCGGCTTCTTCTCGCGCGGAGAAGTTTCGCGGCAAGGAGAGGAGCCACGAATAACGGCAGCCATGAATTCCGAGAGGTGACGAGGATAGGTGTCGAGCTCTTGTATATTGGCAGACGTTTTCCAACTTTACGCCAATATGGCCAGATGCCGCCAGTCATTTTGCGCTTATTTGCACTCCGTCGCGTCGTGGCGTTATAGGTAGGTACATACATATGCCACCGTCAAGCCGCCTTGACGGAATATCGTGATAGAACCTTCTGGTCGAGGTGCAAAAAGCGACCGCAAGGTATTTCGGTCGTTTTTCGCGTTCGTCTCCCTCCGGCAAATTGATCTCTTGTGATTGCAATATTTCGAGATTACTGTTAATTCATCGCTGTGATCGAAAGTATGAATTTAGAAATTAAATCAGCATTCCTCGATCTATGAAAGTAGCGATCTCTCTGTAAAAGATTATCTATTAAAAATCGATTACCTTTACCCAGAAAAATATTAGATCAAAATTGAAAATATATAGCGATAGAAACAGAAGATGAGACACACACATACATCTATCCTTCCATCTATCCTTTATAGAGAAGACTTCTTAAAATAAAGAAGTAAGATTAAAGAGAATCCGAAAATCCGAATCCCCAATTTGAATACTGATTTATGGTATTCTTTTATCGCGTACAACTGTAACCGCCTAAAGGACATGCTCCATAAATTCTGGGATCTACATAATATGTTTAATTAGCATTCCCTATTCGTGAATTAATTTAACCACGTTCGCGTGGCTCGAACGGTCCTCTTTAACGCTAAAGCTGGTGTTACCATCGATTTGCGAGTTAAGCAAGAAGGAAGATGAGTTTCACGCTCACAGTAACACAGTCAATCGACTCCCTTAATACTGATATCATATCAAACATCAAATCAACAACGTTCGAAGATAGAACAGCAAGAGGTAAGAACAGCAAAGGGATAGAGAGGGGAAAACAATATTGATGAAATGAGCGCTGATAATGCGCGTGGCAATGATAAGAAAAAAAAACATGGTGTCTGACGCTCGTTTGCCGGGAGAACAACGATATACCGCATTGGTATCGTTGGTAATGAGAAAAAGGAGAGCAAGTATTTTCTGGAAAACTTCAAGAAAGGAAACAGAAGACGGAAAAGTAGGCGGTGGTTTGTCGCTAGTTGTGGAAGGATTGGAAGACTGATTTTCGTGGCGGTTGTACGCGCGGAGGGTGTGCACAGCAACGCAGTGGAAAATTGAAAGTGTGAGCGCGCGGAGGAAGTTTCATTAACAGCAGAGGGTGGTCGTAAGGCGCGATGCTTGCCAACTTTAAATTACATTTCGGCGGGAAAGTAGCCACGTGAAGACCGCGCGTGAGGTTGGAGTCGTTTGCGATCTTTCGTCTCCTTCCTTTTGTCTTCATCTGTTTCATTCTGATCTCTGATCACTTTTTGATTCTCCACGCCTTCGTCTTTGCTTCTTTTCTAAAATTTTAACTTCATCTCGAACAGCAGCATTTTTATTGGGACACTCCCAATAAAAGGGTAGCAAGATGATGTTATTTGTTGTCATTTTGTAGCAAAATGATCATCTTTGAAGCACGGAAAGAACGATTTTACTGAAGTATTTATAAATTTAGATAAATACAGAACTGAAAATAATTTGGTAGATTATTAAAATAATTATATAACTTAAGCATGATGAGCAAAGCTACAAAAAAATGACATTTTGACATTCTCTCAATCAGTTTGAGATCTTACATAATATTTTTATGGTCTAACAAAATTTTATTTCCAGATCTAGACAATTTTTTATAAATATTTCAGCAGAATCCTGTGCAATATTTTGAGGTAAAAAAAATGACAATAAATAATGTCAGTTTGTTCGGAAAGGTTTCGGACATCGATTTCGATTTAGATGTGGATTTATCGCAGAACTTAAGAATTTAAAACTTCGATGTCCTTATATTCGAGCGATTATATTCTCTTTCTTTTTAGATTAATGATGTGTCTTGCTCACTTTTCCCAGTAGTGCACGTATCGCCATTAACATTTTAATTATATCTGCTTATGTACTACGACGATGTACTTCTTGCCGCGTCCTGGGTATAGATTTCCTACGGAGCAGCACACGAGCGGCAAACTCAATTATTGCTTTGAATTTAATGGCGATCGAGTCGCTCCCTCGCTTGCTCACTGGCGCAAAGGGGCAGTATCTGTTACGCTTTTACTAGAGTTCATAAGCTAATTACCTAACGAACGCATCGCAAAGGTCAATTCGAAAATGTCATACATCGGAACATAGTATACCTTCCCATCTTCGTATGGATTCTATGAAAATTATATTGAAGGGTGAATTGCATACCTCTGTAGCAATACTATGATGTTCCATAAAATTTACTATGAGAATAAAAATTCTCTAAATGTTATAATTTATAATCCAGAAACTTTACAATATTTATTAAAAATTTAAAAAAATCAGTATTAATTTAATTACTATTTAACACAAAAAATATATATTATTCTAAATAACGTAAATAATAAGAAATTTTCTTTGTGTCGAAACTGTCGAAGAATATTTAAGTTTTAAATATAGCTTTAAGTCAGAATATAATTTCTTCTTCACTATAATAATTTAAATATAAAATTCAAGTTTCTTTGAAATATAAAAATTTTGTACACTTATCCACTTTATATATTCAGTGTGCACATAGCATATGGTAGACAGGAAATCGTAGATAGGAACGATCAAGTCGTTCGACTAGTACATCGTTCACAATTCGTCACGCACTGGCTCGTGAGAAATCGGAGGTTACGCCCATCGTAAAAGGATCGCCCTTTTACCTTTGTTACCGGCGTCGTCACGGTGGACTTCTCGCACTATAGATAAAGCACTTGCAGCTGCCAACGACCACTGTGGCTTTCCATACGGAATCAAGCGTCGTTAAAGGTAACTATCTTAAATATAATCATCGAGCCCGCGAGACCGGAAACTCGTGCCCAAAAAGCCAGTCTTTGTCATCTAGTGAATAATAGTGGGGCGGAAAACACGCGCGTAATTTAAGGGACATTTTCCAAACGCAAGTTGCTCATAATTTTCGCGGGTTTTTTGTGAGCTTTTTGCGGTCGTCTCGCGGATAATTTGCCGTAAATGTCGGAGCTGTTACATTCCTCTCCTCTCCTTGAAATATTTGAACTCCGATGTTTGCTCCGGAATCGATGTATACGTCGGGTTCGTATTCAATGGCGAATGAACGAATATACTCGCTACGGCACTCCCCGAGAAAGGAATTTCGAAATTTTCTATACGGCATGGAACTGGCTACATAGTATACACAACATATACAGACTAGCACACTCCCGCTTCCGCATCTCTGTAACTTTCCTGCCGAATAAGCCCAGAGAGGTTCTCCGGGGACGAAACGCATAACTCGTTCGTGTACGTACGTGAGTTTCCCCGGAGTGGTCATAAAATTGCATATTCATATTACACGACTGTCGATTCGAGTGCGGTAATGAAATGGCGCGGGAAAGACATCTCAAATAAGGTTGTACGCTGACAGTTTGGATATTTTCGGTTTTCTATGCATGCCTAAAGAGACTCCAGACGAGGGCTGCATTTGGCGAAGGTTTGTTTCGAAAACAAACGAATCACATTGGCTTCTATGCTCATTTCTCTTCGCCGCGAAAACGTGAAATCGCATTACATTAAGAAAAAAGTTTTTGGTATTCACTATTATATTATATTGTATGTAAAAATAATTATGATTAGAGCTCCATTGTTTATTTTCATTTCATTTCACTCATTCGGGCAATCGATAAAGTTTTACAATTGGAGAATTAGTGATTACAGAAATTGAGTGCTCTATAAAATGCGCAAAATGATAAGGTTCCAACAAAATCTGCTGCTCTAACGTCTACTAGAAAAAAAAGCAGTGAATTACAGTTCTAATAGCGAATGAGAATTGAGATAAAAGTAAAAAATAAAACTGATAAATGAATGAATAAAACTGATTGTACGCAGAGATAATACAAGATACATTATAACGAGTTACAAGATGTGTGTATGTGTACAAATAAAGAGAAAATGAAATTGTGTACATGATGCATATAAAATATATAATACAAAATATAATAACAGTAAAAATGAGATTACAATGTGAATTTTGAATGTATCGTAGCCAATGGCGATAATGCGCAAAGGAGCTGAGAGGCAATCGTGGACGAAATGCAATCAAGATAAAATAAATCATACTTCTGAAAAAAGTAAAAAAACACGAGATATTGCCGATCAAAAAGAAGAAAGGATGGAGAAGGATCGGGATGGAGGCAGATAAGTATATTAAAAATATTTACAGCGACATAGGAGAATGAAACGTGGAATTTGGTTGAGTGATGGACGGGAAAAGACAAGGATCATTTTTATAGTTATTATGTAATGTTAGTAATAACTCTATAATGTTAGTAATAACAGTTATATTTACATATGTTTAATTCTATATACCAAAAAGAATACATCGTTGTCCCCGAAGGATGATTATAAAATTATAGCTTAACCTTTTGTAATTATAATTATTTGATCATACAATTACATGGAGACAAATACTAAACACTTTTTCTCTCAAAAGAGTGTACTAAATTTAATAATATCGTATTTATAGTTGATAAATCGAATTGTTCCACACACACACACACACACACACACACACACACACGCGCGCGCGCGCGCGCGCACGCACGCACGCACGCACGAATAAAGTTAATTATAAAAGGGTGTATCTATAAAACGTTTTAAACTTGTAAACTTTGTATCCCTGCA
>Ga0157363_1005211_pt1 | contig 12097 bp, 10 predicted proteins | sample AttsexASBM1_FD_111477 | JGI IMG/M metagenome (GOLD analysis project Ga0157363, IMG submission 111477) | Fungus gardens microbial communities from leaf cutter ant in Ribeirão Preto, State of São Paulo, Brazil - Atta sexdens ASBM1 | ecosystem: Host-associated > Fungi > Mycelium > Unclassified ...
ATGGGAGAAAGTAGTGGCCAGCGATGGACAATACTTTGAATCATAAATGTATAACCAATTTTTTACAATAAAGCCTCGAATTTCGGAAAAAAACGGCGGAAACAAAGTTGTACACCTAATAATTATATGATAAATTATCATCCATAAATTAGTTATTATCTATCATTTATTATCAATGGATACATTCAGCTGTAAAGAGCACTATTCACTGAATGGCGTACTTTCCGCATCGCTCCTTCAAATGTTGCAGGACGTCATCCTATTGAGCGGAAATTTTTTTTCATAAACTTTGGTTCGACAATATCCTCATTTAGTCAAATCACAGACTAGGTTTTTACAACTGTATCAAGGCCAAGCAGCATTTCGATATATTTCAGCCGATTCATGTTTTCTCCAAATAGTCTCTCAATGAACTGCACTCTTTCTACTCCGTATCCACAGAATGCAAGATCTTTGCCATTGTCTAATCCGATTGCTACTGATTTATTTATAGAATTAGATATCGATGTCAATAATAGTAATTCTAACACATTAGAAGATATTTAAATGATAGGCCGAATTCAGCAGAAATGTCAGATTCAATTTGTACTCCATTAAAAAAATGACAAAAAAAGACGAAATTCAAAGAAGGTTTACAATGTGAGAAAAAAATTGATTGTAGTTGAGGAGGAACAAATAAAAGCGATGGAATAATTAATAAAAAGAATAATTCGATTCAGGGAAGAGAAAGAAACGAATTTTTAAAACAATTTTTTATGAAAATGTGACTATGTAATGTTATTAATAATAAATTTTCATTTTTACATACATGTGTTTGTTTACTTTTTATACTTTATTTACTTTGTATATTTTAACCTTATTTTCATTATTTTATACACTTAATTTGTAAATTATTTGCAATATAATTTCTTTTTTGAACTGCCGAGCCACAGATAGATCTTTCAGTTCAGATCCAGTCGAAACAATAAAAAATATGAAAAGATATTTTAAGTAGAATTTGTATAGTTTTTTACACGTGAACGAATTTTTTAAAGATACCATTTTATACAATAATTTTATTATAAAAGACTGGATTTGGAATAAAATTGTTTTTAATTTTTATTTATGGAAGAGAAATTAAATGTTAAAGTAATAATAATAGGGTTAATGTGTGTGTGCGCGCGCGCGCGCGCGCGCGCGTGTGTGTGTGTGTGTGTGTGTGTGTGTGTGCATAAAAATATATATTTACAAAATCTAAATACACACACATGTAAAAACCTATACAAATTTAAGACATCTTTTCATATTAAGACATCTTTTCTTATTGTTCCAATAATAATTACTTACATATATGAGCATGGATAGCATACATACGGAAATATTAATTCTTAAAAATGATATGGCGTAATGTAATTTTATTATTACACATGGCTGAATTTATAAAAAAAAATAATTTTTAATATGGTAAAAAAATAGAAAATTAAAAAAATTACGGGTAATAGGGGTATTTTGTTAAACAAAAAAATAAAAAAATTTGTTTTTTTTATAATTTTAAAATACTGTTAAAACTGTACAACTTTTATTTAAAAAATTTTTTTCTATCTTTTATACTTCCAACGATATTCGGCTTGAAAGAAAAATATCATTTTTTTTTCAAAGGGATGTTTCACTCCTTAAACATGAGTTAACATATGTATAAAAAATACGTGTCTTTTAGATTTTCAACATATTTCATGGATAATCAAATCGGTTCCAGACAGTTGTAAAATTTCCCTTGTGAGTTGAAATTGATATTTCTTTACTATTAAGTGATATTATCTTCTTGTTACACATTAAGAAAATGATAAGGAATCATCTTATCGAGTTTCCCATTGATGTAAGGTATTTTCAAGTTTTGTGGCAATCATTCGCACAGTTAAACAACTGATTACATTCAAACGTCTTGCGTGAAATTAAACTTAATATTTTGCGTAATCAGTGTTTGATCGCATGATTTTAATTTTTGTTCGATTAGAAAATCTATTCATAAGTAAACTTTGATTTTTTGTTTAAAAAGTCACTTTGTATTGCACATTTGTTTCATGGTCATCATCTTTGCGATATCTATGTATTACAAATAACACAAATGCATTATTTGTTTCTGTAAAAATTATTTATAAAAAAAACGAACTATTTGGACTAATGAGTGTCAGCGCGAACGAAGGTGCGCAATAAAATTTTTATACATAAATTTGTTAATCCATACGAAGCGTTGATATCATTTTTATTTGAAATCTTAGAAAGTCTTATGTGATATCAACACTTCGTATGGATTAACAAACTCATGTGTAAAAATTTTAAACATGTACCTCCATTCACGTTGACTCTCATTAGTCCAGATTTAGTTTGTTTTTTGTTATTTTAAGGAGAGAAAGTCCTTGTTTAACATATTTATTTTTAAAAATTATTTATGTATAATTCTGTATTGTTGTTTTATATTGGGTATGAGAATAAGTTTCCTGCCCATTGGAGAAGTGTCGTTAGTAGCACTGCTTGTGTGTTTAATCAAATGGCAATACATATATCTGAAAGGTGTATGTTCAAGCTTTTGAGTTCAATAGTTGACATTTGTTCGAAACTGTAAACAAGAGTAACTTCTTTGCGTTGAAAATGTCGGAATTTATTTCAAAAAAGCAACATTTGCCAGAAGTTTTACTCCACTATTTCATTTCAAAGAAAAGTGCTGAGGAAACGCATCATTTGCTAGTAGATATTTATGATAAGCATATTCCATCGAATACTATCTGCAAAAAGTGATTTGAACGTGCGTGACAAAGAACGCAAAGGCAACAAAAAAATTTCAAGATGCAGAATTGTAAGCATACTCGAAGAAGATCCAGATCTTACGCTCGATGAGTTAAAAGAATTAAATATTGATAAATCCATTGTTGGAAAACGTCACGCAGTGGGAATGATGCAAAAAGAAGGAAATTGGATGCATACAAATTAAAAGAGAGAGACATGAAAAGACATTTGGTCATGTGCTGCTTCAACGACAACAAAGAGTTTTCTGACTTTCTGATCGTATCATGACTGACGATGAAAAATGGATCTACTACGATAACCATAACGCCCGGAAGTATGAGTGATGTTAGATGAACCAAGTCCATCAACGCCAAAATGGAATATCCATGCTTCGAAGGTTATGTTGTGCATCTGATGGGATTAAAGGAGTATTGTATATTATGAGCTGCTGAAACTATCCGAAATCATCACTGATGATCGTTATCGACAACTGATACGTTTAAACCAAGCTTTAAAAGAAAAACGATCGGAATGAGACAATAAGCACGACAAGCTGATTCTATTCCATGACAACACTAGGCCACGTTGCAAAACCGATCAAAAAATATTTGGAAGGAATGAAGTGGGAAATTCTGCCACACCTACCGTATTCACCGAACATTACTCCTTCAGATTTCCATTTGTTCCGATTTATGCAGTCGGCCCTTTCTGGAGAGCAATTTGATTCTTACGGTATTAAAGGTATTAAGGTATTAAAAAATGACTTGATGAGAGAGAATGGATCGCTTCAAAAGAATCAGATTTCTTCCTTCGAAGAATCCATTTATTGAAAAGTGGAAAAAAGTTATCACTTCCGAAGGATACTTTGAATGAGTAAGTTTAATACAGTGTTTTGTTTATAAATACTTTTTTTTCATTAAAAAAGAACGGAAACTTATTCCCATACCCAATATCTTTTATCGTGTTATTAGAGGAAAGCTCTCTATTATGAGATAGGCGCCTAATATGAGATAGCGTTTCCGCTAAACTAATAAACGCTATCTATTGGTTCCACCATGAATTTATTGTTCTTGGATTGAAAACAATTTAGTGGAAAATTCATTATTAGATCCCATGCCTGTAGTTGTTGCAAAACAAGATTTTAGAATTTGGATGTCTTCAAGTTTTATTAAAATGAGCTTTTAAACCTTCCTGTATATATTATATTTCGATTTCATTAAACAACGTACGCAAGTATACGATTGAGTCAATATATTTATTATATATTCATATTGTATATTCACATTAATATCATATCGAAAATATTTATCTTGATGAAAGATCATTTACAATAGTGTAAAAGGTAAAGCTACATATATAATACACATTATATATAATAAGTTTATACATAATAATTATATATACATTATATATATAAGTTTAAAAAATTTTTTTTTTAAATTTGAGATTATATTAAATATGTGTATTCTTTTTTTCACGATATATTATGTCAGGTAATAGAAAATATACATTCTATTCGAAAAGTTATTGCAGATATTTAGTTGAAATTCATTGAATAATTTGGACAGGATTCATCAGTACAGCACGAACAGTGGATATATTTCCGATTAGTTTCAGAGAGCCAACTATTATGAGACGATAATAATGCTTATCATTGCAGACATATATTCGATATCAAATAGGTACATATCTGTTACTACACAACTAGTTTCAATCATCGCATTCATTATATGAAATGTGGATATACTCGTATAATAGAAGCGTAACCTTATTGCGTAACGTACATATGATAACCGCCATATAACTGTAATATGCTAGGTAATGTCGGCTCGCAACAGATATGTAACTAAAATATATTACATGCTTATCGATTCTAATTTATACAAAATCCTCTGTTCATTCAAATTTGTTCCGGTTTATCCTATGCACAAAGCCGACTTTAACCAAATTGCTAAATACAATTAAAATCTGTTATGCTTGGGACAGCCTGAACAAACTTGAATGTATTAAGATTTTATATACGATATTCACTCTTGAATCCTAAAACAATCAAAACAAATAAATATTCCAAATAATAATAATGTAACCTTCTGATGGACTCTTCCAAATTTAACAACAAAAAATTAAAAAAAAAATCAAAGCGAATGAGAATCAGCGTGGTAATTAATACGCAATCTTAAATTTTTATTCCAGAAAATATAATCTTTATTCTAAAAAAGTACGTTTCGGTTCACTTTGAATCCATCTTCAGCAATACAATTTCAAAATATTAATCCTTTCATGTCCAAGAAAAAAATCACTATCAGATTAACAGATTTGATGTTGTAATTTGAAATATTTGAAATATTAAAACAATTATCTTATAAATATTTCGAAACTATTCTATTCAACAAGTTATAAATTAACATTTAAAAATTGGTGACTCATCCCAAGACATAGAAGAAATTCTCAACATTGGATAAAACCAATTAAAATTTATTATCACTAAAAAGTATCAAGTTAAAAACTATTTTTGATCATAACTCAAACGAAACATGATAATATATGTAATATAATAAGTAAGAAATGTTAGATCAATGAGGAAAATAAAAAGAATGTCAATACATAAAAAATAATTTGAATAAACCGACAAAATGTAATTATTTAATGTCTTTTAATAATTGTGCATAAATTTGGTGATTTTATAATATATCCTGTATATCTGATGTTAATTGAGACTATTTTGTTGCATGAGTATATGAAGGAACTCAGATATCAAATGTTTATTAAGAAAGCGCTCTTCATTTTATATCACGACATTCTCTCGAAGTCGAAGTCATGTTCAAATACGATGTTCTGTGATCACCGATTGGTTGTTACTATTCCGGTACTATTTAATATAATTATGATGCTCAGCAAATCTAGTTTAAGTTTTCTTCCTATGTGTCCAACATAAGAGGCATCGCAGGATTTATTACAAGATTTTATACATTTTTTTCTTTTCTTTTGGAAAGTAAATAATATTTACATATAATATTTATTTTTTTATATTAATAAATAATGTAATGAAATTAACTACTAAAAATAATGAATCAATTAATATTACACATGTATAAACTAAATTACATAAAAGAAATTTTAAAAATTTAAAGAAATATGTGCACATCAATTTGTAATTATTTCAATGTTTATATCGTCATCAAAACTATGAATTTTTATCTTTGCTGTCAGTAGTAATAGAGAAGGTATGGCGAGTCAAAACACTCCCCCTCCACGTCACTTCTGGCGTCAACAAACCCTCTCCACGTCTCTCTTGGATCAAAATAAACCTCTTCCACGCTATTCCTATCATGGGCGTGGCCTTAGACGGGTCTGTCTGGAAGGATGGGCTCTGATTGGTCAATGGATGAAGGGATAATAGGACAATTAAATGGAGCATTCTTATTGGTTCGCTCTATAGCTAACACAAATCTGATTAGCTCGCTCCACAACTTCTCACGAGGTGATTGGGGCAGGGAGTAGTAGAGGACTTCCGACAAAGTGGAGGATGAAGTCTGGAAAAAGAAATGAGTGAAAGACCATTTCATTTTTTATTGTGGGGAGAGAGCAAGACACGTACAGTGGACATGAATAGCAGCTAGTTTTATGAGGTCATCTTTTGTTGGCACGACCCTATGTCTTCGATGTCTTAGTGAAAGTATTTTTTTTTTTAGTACTTATGATGGGATCCTTTACGAAAATTTTTGAGATTAGGGGACACTTATTTTTACTTGAAAGAAGGAGGAGATAAAACAGGAACGAACATGTTTAATTGACGCGACATTTTCCATGTGTTGATTCGAGCCTTATTTTATTTTAATTTCTTTCTAAATTTTAAATATTTAATATACATTATCTAAATATTTAATATACATTATCTAAATATGAAATACGAAAAAAAATGGTTATTGTAAATGAGGGCGGAGTTAAGAGTAAGAAATAGACGAAATTCAAATTATTAATTTTTTAAAAGAAAGAGATATTAAATGAAATAGTTATTTTAATATTTTTTTTCAAAGAGTACGATTAAACATGACGGCATACAATGAGAATTTACGAATTTATGTTCACAATGAAGAAAAATTTTATTTTTCGAAACAATGATTATTCGGTCATTGTGTTTACAAATCAGAGGTAAACAGACCAAGAAATTGACTAAGATTTACACATAAAATATAGAAATACTAACCATTACACATAAAATATATAGACATCATATTGTCCAAGAAAGCATTTCTTAAAGCATCATTGTGTTCCAGCGATATCAGTGGTGGAGTTTCGGCGAGGAGAAGTCGTAAGAGGAATCCAAGGGCGGCATGCTATAGCTATCAAAATACATTCCTGTTCTGTATTCGTCATGTAGAATGCGACCCAGTGTTAGCCAGATCGATCATGATCGTCCTGTTAGCGACAATGGCATTCGACAATGGCTTCGTCCACATCCTCGGTAGTCGAATGGCAGGATGGACCCTTGCATGTTGGACACTGAGATGGTATAATGCATTTAAAACTTCCAGTGAATTCATTTCTCGGCATAGATGAGTGTAAGAGAGGAAATGTATGGATAAATTCAGAATTTACCTCTTTTGCCGGCACGTGCGTTGTAAAGTTCTCAAAAATACTCGATGTTTGCGAGACGCTAAAGTTAGCTTTATCTCTATCATTTGTCAAGTCGAATTTTAGAAGATCTTTTTTCTCCTCGACTGTCGCTTGTTCGTCTTCGCTTTAGTTCATCTTTTCCGTCACGCTTCGATGTTGCAAAATATATAGTGTTTCTGATTTTCAAATTGAATTGAAAAATTTCCACTGTCTGTTTTTTTGCTCTCAACGTCTCTCTCTTGCTTCAATTTTCTGAGGGAAGAACGTAGCTCAAATTGCTGCTATTTCGTATAGATAGTCAACGTTTCAATTTGTAAGCGTTGCGTAAGGCGCAATGTGATTCAACCTTGGTTCGAAATGCGTGCAGTGCTATCTACGTCCTTCGAAATCTGATAGATTTTTGAAAGCCAAAGAAATTCCTTCTTGATTATATACGTTTTTGGAGAATAAATTACTCAGATGTGTTTTCCTTGTCCTCTGCTATAGATGTAGTGTGCGTGTCGTGTAATATCTCGCAGATGTATCGTAAAGTATTTAAGATTGAGTATTTAAGATTTCTGTCGAACCATTCGATTCCGTTATAATTTTGCATAAGTTATTTTCTCTTCTTTCTCTCTCGGGTAAATCACCAAACGGATAAGATGGCATCATAATCCAGTATCCGGTCGCAAGAACTGCGACTTCTTTCAGAATAAAGTTTTCTTCGACATCATGAAAATCTTGTATGTTGTATCGATGACTATATTCATTATGATATTCGAATTTTCATTATTCTTTTACGTCACGAAACGTCACGAAATCGGCGTCATGAGCAAGATTGAAACTTTTTTCGTCATTTTGCGTACAAAAAAATGAAGAGAAAAAAATGTATAATGGAGGAAAATAATTTTCTCGCGGAAGTCATAGGGCTAACCGGAAGAGTCGACAATGACGCGAGGAATCGATTTCTAAAACGATTTATCAAACTCGATATAGACAGTATAATTAATAGTTCACGGAAAGAGCTTTTTCGAATCTCATTTCTAATCGTCAGCTTCCGTGTTTTACGAGATTTCAATGCTCTGCGCAATTTGCGGATAGATTTGGAGTAAGATCGAAAGCGAAAAGAATGTAGCCATTAGCGCGTAATTGTTTCTATTGAATTATCCTCGTTCAAAGTGAACGGTTCCCGAGAATAATGTGTGATAAGCTTCAACATAGAGCAACTCGTCTTTCGAAAAATTTGATTGTAACGGTCTATTGGGAATTTGCATGCCATCGGCGTGCAACGAAAAGAAATTTATTACGTAATTTTTTAATTAAACGAGTTCAATTTTTTATCGCCATTAAACGCCTTATTATCGACAAAGACGATTATTATTCGGCCGATTCGTTTCGAGTTGTTCGAGTGCATTATCTATCGATTCCACCACGACGCCGGCGTGTATCATGAATGTTTTAACTTCGATTCTCGTAAGGAATACTTGACGATAGTTTTATTCAGCATTCTAGCGTGTGCAAATAGCACACCCGAACTTATTTTTGCTCTTTTTACAAGTAAACTGCCATCGAGAATACATATTTTTGACATCATTTTACTTTCCATAAAGCAAAATCTTTCGAGCGTACGAGTCTCATTCCTAACTTTTACTCCGTTAATTAAAAAATTTATCTTGATTGAAAACGTCGCAGTGAAAGTGGTTTATGAGATCTAGCGCACGATTTCCTTGAATGTATTGCGCGCGTTCTCTCGAGCGTCATATTTGGATTTGATGAGTCTAACATGTCGTCCATGTAATCGAGAATATCCGCGTCCCATAAGCAGGAGTTAGATGGAAAGTTTTTGTGGGTGAACCATAATTTAATAACGCCTCAATGTACGCACGATGCGTAAGTGTTGTTTGATGACACGAGATTTTAATTGAAATATATGTCGATTTGGTTGAACATGGAATGCAGTAAATGAATTTACGGATCTCTTTTGCCACGCCGGGTGCGACCGATGTGCTCTCCTGATGTTCGCTTTCTATGTGTATGCTCAATATAATGTGAGTAAGATTCAGATAGTCTTCTCCGGATGTAACGAATTCTATTTGTGAGTCGTTCGCGAGTAAAATTACGAGTTTGTAATAAATCCATTGTGAATTCTTAATGCTGGTTTACGTAGACAGAAAGAAAAGATCAAATTCGCTCTTTATACACTCGTTTGAATGGATATGAAGAAAGGACATGCTTTTATTTCAGCATTCCCATCTCAATTAAGAGAAATATGACGGATACGTCGCGTTTCTTGACTCGATGTTTTCTTGCGGTTTTTTGATTTTTCTTCCAATTTTCTTTTTCTTCTTCGTCACTTTTTTGCTCTTCTTCCCTATTGAACTTCTCGGTGATTTTCTTTTGACCGCCTGATGTCATTTACGATTTACGTCTATCTCGATCACCGAATGGGAACTGAAGCGCTGCGAATTTCGCGGGTATTTTATACTCCTCATTAGGGAACTTATTTTTTCCTTTGGCTTTTCTCTTCAAATTACCTCTCGATTCCGTGAGCCGACTTTTGACACTGCTTCCTTTAATGGCTCATTTTCTTTTATTATGTTAATTCCTACTTGTAAAACTTCTTTTCTGACGGCATCTTTATTTAGATATCATCTTTATTTATTTAGGTAAGATAGTATTTTTCTAAACAGCTCAAAAAGCTTCCGATTCTATATCCGCGTTGGTCGAGCGAACCGACGAAAACACGTAGAATTCCACCTCGGCTACCGGCGTCCCGCGTATTAAAATACCCCTCATATTCCATCGCTAATTCCTAATTAAAGACAGTCACTACAGACACGCTCGCGTACACGAAAGAAAGAAAGTTGCTTATGTTTAAAGTGCAGCGTCACTGTCAGCGTTCCAAATTCGAATGAAATTTTTTTTCCAATCTCTTATCTATTTCGATCGTTCGAAAATTCGTTCGCAATGCAATATAAAGGGTATAAGCTTAAATCCGCTGTTTGCTCATAGGTGGCATTAGCGAGCGTACAAACACTACCCTGGGCACACAACACACTTCTTTTTATGTGTTTGACATCTGTCAACATTAACCAGTGCACATCATCAGCAATTTCATACAACAACATACATTTTTTTCTTTCGTAATCATGTCTAGTTTTTTGCTAAAAAAAAGCATAGGCGGGAAGCTTTGCTTTTCTGTTTCAATTTGAAGAAATCGGTTGCCGAATCGCATCGAATGCTTGTGGAGGCCTATGGCGACAATGCTTTATCGGAAACAACGTGCAGAGATTGGTTTCGCCGGTTCAATGATGACAATTTTGATTTGAGTGACAAGAAGCGTGAAAATCGGCCCAGGAAGGTTGAGGACTGTCAATTGCTCTTTTAGACGAGGACGATACTCAATCGCAAAAAATGCTTGCCGAGCAATTGAGTGTTTCTCAAGCAGCTATTTCCATGCGGCTACATGCCATGGGGAAGGTTTAAAAGATCGGAAAATGCCGCATGAACTGAACGATAGGCAGATGGAGCGATGCCAAAACATATGCCAAATTTTGCTTGCCAGACAAAAAAGAAAGTCATTCCTGCATCGGATTGTGACAGGCGATGAAAAGTGGATCTATTTTCAGAATCCTAAACACAAGAAATCTTGGGTTGATCCCGCCCAACCATCAACATCTTACTCAAGATCAAATCGCTTCGGACGAAAGACGATGCTGTGCGTTTGATGGGATCAGGAGGGGTGTCATCTATTACGAGCTGTTAAAACCTGGTGAAATTGTTAATGCTCACCGCTACCACCAACAACTGATCAAATTGCACTGTGCTCTGCGTGAAAAAGGCTGCATTATCGGAAAAGACATGACAAGCTGATTTTCCTCTACGACAACGCACCATTGCACACGTCAACAATGGTCTAAAACTACTGGGAAATGCTACCCCATCCCGTTTACTTATCAGACCTGGCACCTTCTGACTATCACCTGTTTTCGTCAATGGGCCACGCGCTCGCTGAGTGGCACTTCGATTCTTATGAAGACGTCCGAAAATGGATTGATGAGTGGTTTGCCTCAAAAGATGAGGAATTTTTTTGGCGTGGTATACATTGCCCGAAAGATGGAAAAATGTATAGTTAGCGAGGGCAAGTATAATACTTTGAATAAATTTGTTTTTGCTTCCTAGAAAAAAAAAATGTGTTTTTCTGATTAAAAAACAGCGGATTTATACACCTGGTAATTTGGAAATGAGAAATGCTTCACCAAATTTTGCACCAAATGCGTAATTATGACGCATAATACTGCGCACTTCGATCGGAATTATCCTGAAAAGAGAAATACGTGCATCACCTGTTATATAACGCTCACAAATATCGCAATAAATGATTTTATCAGGGATACCGCTATAAATTATAGGGTTCACTATTCCAGTAATCGTCTATAAGTCGTTTTCCTGTCCCTTATTAAATCCGTAAGAATAAGAATTATATTATTTCCTTTATTTTTATTATTCATTCTTATAATAATTTAAAACTTAAGATTTTAAGTTATTTCAACTTAAATCTTCAAATCTTCTTTAATCAAAGTTTAGAAATATAAATCTTATATATACAATATATATATTAGGTGTGCAACTTTGCTTCCGCCGTTTTCCTATAGATGGCTTTAGCGGTAAGTGGTGGTCGAAATAAATAGATCATAGACGTCATACAATAAACTTGGGCATCTGTCAACATAACCCC
>Ga0157363_1005212_pt1 | contig 12096 bp, 8 predicted proteins | sample AttsexASBM1_FD_111477 | JGI IMG/M metagenome (GOLD analysis project Ga0157363, IMG submission 111477) | Fungus gardens microbial communities from leaf cutter ant in Ribeirão Preto, State of São Paulo, Brazil - Atta sexdens ASBM1 | ecosystem: Host-associated > Fungi > Mycelium > Unclassified ...
ACTTAAACTTTTTGATATTAAACCTTCTTATCGGTGGAATCCATTTAAAGGCATTCATTTAACGTCTTTTAGAGTGTTTTGTCAAAATTCATGAAAATCGGGCATTTGACGTTTCGAAAGTTTATCCAAGTAAATTAAGTAAATTAAAAAAATATAATAATATTAATATAATTTGCAATTTATTATCTGATTAATGGTATATTTTCTTAGTTCACTTAATCTAGTTCTTATAAGAATTTAATAATATATATAGGATAGAATTGAATATTATAAGCACTGCAAGTAATATGAGCGCTCTTTATATTTCTGTAATGCGATTAGTATTAGTAGTGTCAACTGTTGTAAAAAGATGCATCTATCTTCGCGACATTCCAATATGTTACGAAATTTGATCTAAATTTATGTACTTCGGATATTTATCACATTATTAAATAAATAGATATGTTTATTTCTATCATTGTTTTATTTCTTCCTCACATGTTTTCTTCTAACTTGGGGACTCAAGGTCCCCAATCTACATTAAGATAAAATTTGTTCTGCATGTTAATATTTGTTAAGTAAACAATATTGAATCATTATAACTTCATCATAAAGTCCCAAGACTATTATTGATTTATTAGACACAGGAGTTTCCACAGTATGCACGGTCGTGTATTATGGACATATTCATTATTCCTTATCATTATTCTTTATATGTACACTGAAAAAAACAATCTCGCGAGTGGTTAACCACTATGGCAATCAGTGTACATTTCTTTAGAAATATATTGCGACAGTCCAGTAATAAAACAGGCAATGCTAGCAGTAGCCGTATACTAGCAATATGCTAGCAATATGTTAGCAATACATGGTATTAAGTTGGTGTAAAAATAATATCGGTTTAAATTTACTGTTTTAAATTTTGGCGCTTTACTGTACAATAACATTACGTTTAACTATGTTTACATTGTACTATTTTCAAGCGCAGATTCTAATCATTGTGCTCATAATTTTATTTTCAGTATTATTACTTTGTGTTAAATTACTATCACTATTGTTAAAAATGGAAAAGAAGCAATTTTAAGCACTTTTTTTTTCAAATTAGACTCTAAAGCAGCACGAAACGAGTCGAAAAATTAATGAAGCATTTCCAGAAATTACAAACGAATAATACAACGATGGTTTCAAAAATTTCGTAACGGAAATGAGAGCCTTGAAGATAAAGAGGATCGGCATGTAACCATTGACAATGAACAGTTAAAGACAATTATTGAATCGGCTCCATTAAAAACCATTCGAAAGATTGCCCAGGATCTGAACGTTGATCACTCAACAGTTGTTCGTCATTTAAAACAAATTAGAAAAGTAAAAAAAGCTCGATAAATGGATGAATTGAATGAAAATCAAAGAAACCGTCATCACAAAATCTGTTTTACGCAACAAAAATGACCCATTGCTCACATTATAACATGCGATGAAAAATGAATTCTTTACGACAACAGATGATCTGCTCAATAATTAGATGATAAAAGACTAAAGCACTTCTCTAAGCAAAATTGCATCGGAAGAAGATAATGATGATCATTTAGTGGTGTTTAACAGAAATCATCCATTACAATTTTCTAAAACCAACGAAAGAGAAGTATTGTCTCGAAATTGATAACATGCATCAACGATTACAACATTAACGTCCAGCATTAGTCAATCGGAAGGGACCGATTCTGTTGCATGACAACGCTCATCTACATGTTGCACAACCAACTCTGTAAAAATTGAACGAATTTGGCTACGAAATTTTGTCTCATCCAGCATACTCTCGCCAACCGAGTATTACTTCTTCAAACATCTCGACCACTTCTTTAGGAAAAAATCTTCAACAATCAAGCAACTACTGAAAATGCCTTCAGAAAATTCATCGATTCTAGAACTCCAGAATTTTATGCTAATGGAATAAAGAAACTTGTATTTCGTTGATAAAAATGTGTAGATTCTAATGGTTCTTACTTCGATTAATAAAGTTTCATGAGCTTAGATATTTACATTTAAAGTTGAAAGTTAAAAACTTACACTATTTTTTTTACGACATTATTTTTGTATCAACCTAACAGTACATAGCAATTAACATTAATAATACTTAGCAATAGGTAGCAATATTATAATGCATAAGACAATATTAACAATATAATAACAATGCTAGCAATAAAGTGTATTGTATTGCCATAATTAGCAATGTACATTAATGTACATTTTTATAGCAATGATTGAGCCCCTTAGAATTTGATAATAGCTATTAAATGTATAGTGAAATAATGTCAATCAAATATTTGGTTAATATACCAAAAATAATATTACTTTTACAATTATTTAATAAGTATTGCCAAAACTGTTACCATTTGGTAATACTTACTAATTATTTATAAATGTAACATTATGTTCTGGTTATACATATTACCAGACATTTAATTGGCATTAGTTCTAATAAAATGTTTCATATATATATATATATATATATATATATGTATTTTTGTATAATTTTTTAAACAAATTTCCTCATATTACTTTGGATGGTTAGAACTTTTAATATGTCGTATATTACGCCATTTCGAACAACTTTTCGCCAAAAAATTTTAATGGCAATTTTGCTTAAAATACGTAAAAGTTTAATTTTCTTGGATTATTATATTATTGAAATTAAAAACAATTTCACGTGCATTTGTTCGACGTATCGCGTCTTTGTCTTTTTATCGGTCTTTGCTCGCGCGTTCTTTTCGCGTTTACGGAAAAGAAGAAAACATCAAAGACGAGAATATAACGAGTTGCCTCTTGTACAGTTCTCAGACATTCAAGCTATTTATTACGCGCGATTCCTCACTCTATATAGATAGCAAAAAGATTTCCTTTTTTTCTTTTTGTTTTCCTTCCACCTCCACACTCCTCCATTATATTCTTTTTCATCTTTCTCACGATCGTACTCCCCCTTATTGCTCTATCCGCTGTCTTGTATTCGACGCGCCTTTACATACAGTTGTAATTATAGAAAAGAAACTTTAACTGGAACAAGAAATTTTTATCGCACAATTTTTTTTTCTTTCACCCAAGATTGTATCTCAGAATCACGAATCACGGTTTCTTGTCGAAGAATCTTACGCGTTTACACGAGCGATAAAAGTTTTCGCGAAGTGAAAAATTTTCTAGTTTTATGTATATTGAAGAAGAAAAATACTTATTGTAATACTTATAGATCTCTAAATACTAAAATATATCTTAAAATATATCTCTTAATAATACTTATAGATCTCTAAATGTAAGCAACATTTCATTGGAAAATGGCCTTCAAAAAGTCAACTTTTTAGATACTATCCATCATAATAGAAAACAACTGAATTAAATTTGATTTATATCACAATCTTCTCAGGGCAATATTTCAATTTTTGCACTCTCAGCACATAAAAAAGGCGTTATTCTTAGTCTTGTAGATCGTGTATTATTAATTTCTCATCCTGACTAAGAACTTGGAATTCGTTGTTAGAATTTTATTAGATAATGACTATCCTTTGCAATTTATTTTCTCAACAATGACTGAAAGAATAAAAACCTTGGCTAATAAAAAAAACAGCTTTAAATAAAGACACTCTTAGCAACAATGACAGTAATAGTAATAACAATGATCAATTAAAAACTTGGTTTACAATTCCGTTTAGATCATTGTCTGAAAAATTTAGAAACATCATCAAAGACACTGTATTCTTCTATAGCATGAATAAATTGAGTAACCTTATCAGAGCACAAAAAGATCCATTACCTGCGAGTTGTAAGAAGAACGTCGTCTTTAAAATTTCTTGTAAAGACTGTGATGCAACTTATGTCGGACAAACAGGGAGACAATTGAAAACGAGAATCTCTGAATATAGATCTCATATTAATAGAAACACAATCGGTAATTATAGATCATAGATTGCATCATAATCATGATTTCTGTTGGGAAGACATTAAAATATTGGATAATAAGCGGAATTAGAAATAGAATAAGAGATTGATATCAGAAATGATCAATATAAAACAACAGAATAATAGCAAAAATTTGAAAACAGAATTGCTAAATCAAGCGTATTTAAATTATTTTAATTCTTATAGTTTGTTTTTATTATTGATATCGAACTTGACTTTTAAGTGATCAGCGAGCTCTCACGAGTTGTATCATTTTACTATTTGACGATGTGGTCGACACGTACTGTATATTTATATAATTTGACTAAAAAAATCTTTAATTATTTGATATCTTTACTATCAAGACTTTGGATTAGCAGTTTACATTATGTACTTGCAGTTTCCATTATGGGTAAGTTTTTTTTGTATATTCATTCTCCCATGCTAAAATATTTACCATATTCAATTTTATTATTAAAGACTTTGTGATTTCTATCCAGCATGGGAGAATGTATTGTCGACAGAAAACTTAGTTTTGGCTTCTCTGCAGAGACTGCAAAGAATAGATTTACATCTTCCAATTTTGTATGCATAGATAACGAGCAATATTAATTATATAACTTTTTTGCGTATATTTTTCGCTGAAGAAGGTTAGAAAACTAATTGAAACGTATGAATTTATTATCGTTTTAACGATTATATTTATTCTACGGTCTCTTCAATAAATTTAATTTGAATATTGAGGAGATATTCTTGAACAATTTGTATACCTTGAACAGCGCTTATTCCCTCGAGCTTTTTTATTTCTGTTATTACTTTGAAGAAGAAAGTTTCTCCGGAAAGTGAAAAACTCGCAATAAATATAGAATGCGACTGTAACTTATTTATATTAACAATAAAATAACATTTAATAATATTCATAATTCAATCGTTGAGGATTATTCTACTCTTTCCGGCATAATGGCAAGTATTTTCATCTTTTATCGATTCTTCTTTTTTGTTCCATCCATTTTAGTGATTACATAACGCACTACTTCATCATCATTTTGATGATTTATTTTTATATTTTTTATTAGATAAAGGAATTGCTATTTATGATCCAGATGTCAGTAGTTGATTAACTCGACACTTGTCGACTTAATCGATTTGTGACTTGTATTCAATAAATCGACAATGATATACCTACGAAGCTCTTAAATATTCATTTCTGAAAGAATTATAGGAATTTTGCAATTTAGTAACTTATTAGTATCATTTAGAATTTTGAAAATTTGACTCCAAATAAGCACATCACGATTCGGAAATGGGCTCTAGATACTGAATAAAAGACAAAAAACAAAATCTGGATCTAGATGCTCTCCATGTCATTAGTTCCGGATAATGCAAAGAGAAAAGAAAAACAATTTGAAGTATAGATTTGAATTTTGAAAATTCAACTTCAAATTCGCATTCAGCAAAATACTCAGCAAATACCAGTTTCTAATTGTTTGCGGGAATCTATGCAATTTTTCTTTATGTCCGCCTTATATATCCGTTCTTTTGAATTTTGAAAATCTGATTTCAGATTTGTGTTCAGCAATCCGAAATACCCCCGAATACAAATTTTTAGGGAAATCTGTTGGATAAAAATATGTGCCGGAAAGGATTAATCCTTTCAGATCTGATTTTATTGAAACAATATTAAAAAAATTTTTTTTATTTTATTCAAAGGCGCTTTTATAAATAAAATTGAGAGAAAAAAATAATTGTGGCAACTATATTTTTGGCAACATTGGCAATTATAGTATCTATAACTAGTTTTATAGAGTAATAGCAACTAATCTAGTATTCAACACTGTAAAAATATAGTTGCTACAACTATTTTTCGTTATGCAATAATATTTGTATATTATTAATTGATTGAGCGAAATAGCACCTCAATTAAATTAAATACTTAGATCTCATAAAAATAAGACGTAACAATCATATTTTTTTATTTTAGAACACTTTAAACAAACACTTTTTAAATAAAGCACACTACACATGTATTCGCAGAATGATATTAACGCTATTTGTGTCATTCTGTTTTCATTGTTTATTACACATAAAACAAGGATAAAATGAGGTAACTTCAAAAAATACATTCAAAACATTTTCTCTAAAATCATTTAGCCACGAGCAGTATGCGGCGTTGTCACCAGAGGGATACAGTGGAGTTCATAAACCAATATAAATCCATTATTAAAAATTTGGGTAATTATTTACAATAGAGCCTTTTCCGAATTAAAAAAATTTTGTCTTGCATTCTTCTTGATAAAAATCTTTGTTGCGACTTTAACAGTGATACTCAACCGGGGTAGGTCAAAGAATACGTTACCTATCTTTTTTTTTAACTATTAATTTATGCCTATTTTACTGCATCATTATGTTCAACTTGTTATTGAGACTAAATCTTTATTTTATTAAATAAATGAGTATATAGTATTAAAAATAATGGAAACTGAATAGATTATAATGCCCTTATATATGCCCTTAGGGCAAGGTAATAACGTGTATTGAATATATTTATTATTCTCTGCTTTAATTAAACAAATTTTTTGCTTTGAAATAAAGAATTTATGTTTTTAAAGCAGAAAATTTGTGTTTTAAAACAGAGAATTTGTATTTTTAAAGTAAGGAATTTATGTTTTTAAGCAAAGATTTAATACATAAACACATATGCATGTACTATACTAATCGTATTTGGGATTTTTAAGGGCTTTCCTTTTAAGGGCTATATATATTTAAGGGCTATATATATTTATAATGTCCTCGGTAATGTCAGAAGATCCGAAAACTATACTGAAATAAATAGTTGAAAAAATAGGTATTATTTATAGCAATTTATAGATATATTATACATTTTTCGACCACCCTTGATTGATAAAGTAGCTAGGATAAAAAAATGATCGAATGTTTGTCACTCGCTCTGAATGGCTTTGGCGTCACGTTCTTCGCGATGACGTGCGTCGTAAAGACACGAATCTCCTGCGTTTCCACTCCTTGATTGAGTCACCAGTGTACATGATCTAAGAGAATCGATCTAAGTAAGAGTTATTATGTATTATTATTTCCATGTTTACATCACCATTGCTTTTAAATCGCTAAGAAACGTTTTATTTTATATCTTAATTTTTTGTCACATTAGCCTTATATTTTCTAGCTAAATTTTCTTGATTGGTCAACAGACACAATTAATTATCTTCAACGATTATCGCGGTTACATCCTAATGACAGATTATTATACATATAATTTAGATACGTTTATATACGTTTTTTCTCTTGTTCTACAATAATATTCATTCTGAAATGTTCTAAATAAATCATCAATATTCTATTTCATTTCCATGCGAAAATTTCACATCATGCTTTTACGTCACTATCTCCCTTGTATTTCATAAAAAATGAGTATCAGTTATTCATTTTTATCTTATTTTTTGATATAATACATGATAAAACTTCGAGATTTTCCGTAATATCAGTCATTTTTCATAGGAGATTTGGAGTTCAAAGAATTAAAAATAATTGTCATCAACACTTCGATCGATCTTTAATTTCATATCGCATATTTGAGATCATAATCCTTGTTTCATCAGAATTATTGGAGTGAATAAATATAATTCTCTCTTATTATTTTCTTGATAAACGAACATTTTTTAGAAAAACTTGTTTTATGTCAAAGTAATGAAAAAAATCGACAAAGACAAGCTATGAATGAGTAATGCAGACATTTTTCTGTTGTCTTTGAGAAAGCTGCAAGATGAGGCCCTACGAAATATTAGAAGACTAGGGATTGAGAGGATGAAGAAACTAAGAAGCAAAGAGGTAAAAAACTAGAAGCAAAGAGATAAAATTATAGGCAAAGAAGTACAATTAGAGGCAAAGAAAACGAATATGATGGAAGAAAGAAAAGAATAAGATTATTTTATTTATTTGAGAAAGAGGGAGAAGCGCGGGATAAAGCATGCTGATAAAGCGTCAAGAATGATAAAGCGAAAGGATAGAGAAAATACGCAATGAGAAAAGAAAGAGAAAGAGAAGGATGACGCGACGAGACTGCGATGTAGTGAGTGCAAAGGAAACGGAAACAGAGTATGTGAGCAAGAAATGCGTATGTGAGCGATGCACGGTAGCTTCTCATAGTGAAGACAGTTGTTGCCTCGCCGCAAAGCTGTACACATCGTGCCGAAAGAGAAATCCACCTAGACTCATCTTACGTGCGTGCTTTTTTTGCGTTGCGTGTGCTACTTCTTTCGCGTTTAAATATCGATGATTTAAATATCGATTTAAGTAATGAGATCGTGTTAAAGAAAGTGTATGTCTTCTTCACTTGCTGTTTCCCATATGAGACCAGTGTTCTTGCAGTGCTCTACAATTTAATGTGAAAATCATATTCAGCGCGTTGGTGCCTTAGCTTGAAAAAATGAAAAGTTTCCTGAAAATCGGTGTCTCGAATCTCGAATAGATTTTTTATTGCATTCCAAGATAAAAATGCAAATTACTTATTTATGTGATGAATAATATGCGTAATTCTTTTTATAAAAGTGATATCCGTACTAGTGAATGATTCGAGAATCCAAATTCGAGAATCCAAATTTTTTATTATAATTATAATACAGAATGTTTCTCACGAATCAATTGTCAGAGGATGCCTTTTATTTAATAACATAAGTCGACAAATATTGTTCTCTTTGTTACTAGTGAATTGTAAAGAATGATAGAACGACATTTGTCTCGACTTGTGTCATTAGGCATCCATGGTTACTTCCGATAGATTGACAACAAAATTTTTAACAAAACTTTGTGGATTTCTAATAAAAAACTAATTTTGTAAGAAAAAATTTAAATTTATCATTTTTTAATAAAACATCGAAATCAATTTATCAGTTTCTTTCAGATGAAACCATATATTTGTCTCCATATATTTTTAGTTCATAAAAAGACAAATTCATTAATACATATTGTATATCATCGATATTATTTTGATTATTTGATTTCATGATAATTTAATTAATAAATATTTATAATATAATCCAAACTCTTGTCATCGAGGCTTAAAGCAGTGAAACTCAAACATAAACATACATGATCATATTAAAGACCGAAATAGTAATCGAAATACGCGTAAAAAAGAATTGAAACGTATGATAGTATGAAATATCTTTATTCAAGGTTGTTTCACATGCATTAAGCATATTTATTAAAGTAAATGTTCAAACTGTATACCACTTTCCGCAACGTACAAAAGTTTCATTCTTTTCATTAGATTATTATGCATAAATTTAACTAAACTGTAATGTTTTATATTTGCATCTGACTCCTTTAAGTATGATAGATTCATACATTATGTAAATGTTAATTGAATTACCTTAGGATCGAAAATAATTGAAATAATACATAATACTATATTGATGAATTTGTCTTTTTCTGTACTATAAGAATATAGAAAGAAAAATATATGGTTCCATGTACAAAAAATAATTTGCTTTCGATTTTTTAATTGAAAAATGAATAAAGTTCAAATTCTTCTTATACAATAAATTTTTTATTAGAAGCTCACAAATGTTAGAAACATTTTGTTGTCATCGAAAGTATCTAAAAAATCGCGACGATTTGAAGAACACTCTGTATAATTATAATCATAACTATAACTGGTTTTCTTCCACTTTCAATATATCGCAATTGATTACATCAGTAGTCAAAGCATACTCGGGTAAGGATCTGAGGCGACGTGTAAATTTCGACCGAATGTTGGCGAAAGAAACGCTAAAGAAAGTAATGGCGCTACGGAATATCTACGCAGAGTTAAAAGCGCGGTGTGTCAAGAGTCATGAGAGATTAGTGCAGCTCCAGGAGATTCTCGCTTCAAAAATAATCATAGTATTTTTACCATCACTTTATTCACTTCGCTGTCGCGAGCGAGCGCATCAAGTGGCGTTAATTTAGCACCGAGTATTCTCATAGCATGAAGCCATGTTAATTCAAAGAAAGATTGTCGATTTGATTGCTAGGAAAAAGACTGTTTTCAGACACGAATTCGATCATATTTTTGAGCTGGCACTCGCACTTTTATTCTTATGATGAACTACGTTGACTCGAAGTTTATCGACACTGCAAGCCACATAAATAATTTGAGCTCAGAGATGCAGAAATATTAATTACGTCTGCATTTCAATCGATGCGTTTACGATCGATACATATGAATCTCAAGGAACATCATCATTCATCTGCTTTGCATTGTGCGTGCGTGCACGAGAGTGTCCGGTAAGTTTTGACAAAGCGCTCGTTTATACTATACATAGATACAGCGGATTACACTAAATCGAAAAGTCATCTACCATTTTTTGCAATCCTTAACAAGATATTAATTGCTAAAAATTGCCAAATATTGATCTTCAATAATTTTTTACTCAAATACTATCATTTTTTTTAGAAAAACTGCAGGATACAAAAATTGTTTATTTTATTCTCATAGAACTCTAATGCGGGGCCTATAATAGAAGTCGTAGCGATCGTAGAGTAGACAATTTACCAATCACAATCGAATGTGAGAAGAATAGTCGACTATGATTGATTAATTTTCTATGATTTAAGACTCTATGACCGCTATAACTTCTATTGTAGACTCCGCATAAGAATTTTTTATCAACTTTCTAGTACTGTATTTTCTTATATATTGGTAACTATTTTAACATGAGAAAATACAATATTAAAAAATTTTGAAAAAATTCTCAGACTTTACTTTTAAAAAAAAATAAACAATTTTTATCTCTTGCTGTTTTTTTTGTAAAGTTAATAGTATTTGAGTAAAAAATTATTGAAAACCAATTCAGCGAGTTTTAATAATTAATGTGTTGTTAACTATTTCGAAAATTGTAAAATGAGGACTTTTCGACTCAGTTAGTCCGTTGTATATATACATACACACACACACGCTTTGTCAAACTTAATGAACACCCTGTATATGTATATATACATATATGTAATGTATGTACAGGGTGAGTCTGATAAAACATTCACTACGTATTTTTCAAAAACGATAGAGATAAGAGAAAGACACCTATTATCAAAATTGCAGGATAAGTAGGGGCACATAGTTTGATGACCTTGAGTAATTTAAATGTTCCTGCACTTATGTTGATTTATATCCTGACAATAGTAGAATTTTCGAAAAGATACTCAAATGCAAAATTAAACTCATTGGGCACTCTCGATAGAGTAAAATATGCTTCTTTCCATTAAAAAAAAAAATTTTTTTTTATTGGTAGTATTGATTTTTAAATGAAACTCCCCATTTTTCATTGCATATGTGCGTATATGTGTGCGTACATACGTACGTATACATAGCGTTTCGTAAAGATCGGAACAATGCTTAAGAGGAGATTCCTAATATTATTTTAAGACGAAAATTCTAATACCAAAATATTATTAATATCATAATGTTCTCGAGATTATATTAGTCTTTTGAATTATAAGCATTTAAAGTTATTGAATTATACTGCCTAAAATTTATACGTTCAAAATGCTAAAAGTGAAAACTAACTATTGTTAATATTGATACCTCTTGTTAATATTGATACCTCTTAATAAATATTGATATACAATTATGTTATGCAAAGATATAATTACTATATATTTTTAATTATTGATATATATATTGATATATAATATATTGATATATAATTATTGATATATAATATATATATATTTATATATATATATATATATATATATATATATATATATATAGTAATTATATCTATATTATGTTAAAGAAAATATTTTCTTTCAACATATTAATATTAGGATTTTCGTTTTAAAATAATTCTAAGAATCTCCTCTTAAGCGTTCCTGTCTTTACGAGACTTCCTGTACATATCTACTGTATTATTTTATAATGGCAAATTATACATATTTTAATCAATATAATTTATCTTCAGTATTATTTATATGATACCGAGGTATATACAAGTTGTTTTATATATTATATACAGGGTGTTTTGAAATTGTTTGCTAAACGCTCTTGTGTAGATATAACGGACTAAATTAAATCGAAAAGTCCTCTACCACACACACACACACACACACACACACACACACACACACACACACACACACACACACACACACACACACACACACACACACACACACACCCACACACACACCCAC
>Ga0157363_1005213_pt1 | contig 12095 bp, 14 predicted proteins | sample AttsexASBM1_FD_111477 | JGI IMG/M metagenome (GOLD analysis project Ga0157363, IMG submission 111477) | Fungus gardens microbial communities from leaf cutter ant in Ribeirão Preto, State of São Paulo, Brazil - Atta sexdens ASBM1 | ecosystem: Host-associated > Fungi > Mycelium > Unclassified ...
CTGATCGACAGTGCATTCCATGCATTACAACCTGGCGGCACGTTGATCTACTCCACCTGCACGCTGAACCAGATTGAAAATCAGCAGGTGATCGCCTGGTTGCTGCAGCGCTATCCCGATGCGGTTGAAATCGTGCCGTTGTGCGACCTGTTTGACGGTGCCAATCGTGCATTGACGCCGGAAGGCTTCCTGCATGTCTTCCCACAGATTTTCGACAGTGAAGGCTTCTTTGTCGCACGCCTGCGCAAAACGGCCAGCATCCCGGCGCTGCCCGCGCCCACCTATAAAGTGGGTAAACTGCCCTTCTCGCCTGCCAGCCGCAAGCTGGTTGCTGAAGTGCAACAGGCGGCAGCACGGGTGGGTATCGAGTGGGATGAGCAGCATTCGTTGTGGCAGCGTGATAAAGAACTGTGGCTGTTCCCGGCTGCGCTGGAAAACTGGCTCGGCAGAGTGCGGTTCTCGCGCATCGGTCTGAAGCTGGCAGAGACCTTCCCGAAAGGCTATCGCTGGCAGCATGAAGCGGTGGTTGCCCTGACTAAACCGGGCAGCGCACTGGATTTCGAATTGACGGAAACGGAAGCAGAAAGCTGGTATCGCGGCCAGGATATTCATCCTGAAAGCGCACCGGCTCGCGATGAAGTGATCGTCACCTATCAGCAGCAGCCATTGGGTTTAGCCAAGAAAGTCAGTAACCGCATCAAAAACAGCTACCCACGCGACCTGGTGCGCGACGGGCGTTTGTTCCGTTAACTCTATTGAAGCTGAACCAGCGTTAAGCGATTACCGAACACTGCGCCGGTGTCGATGTAATGCTGGTTCGCCACATTGAGCGGCTGTTCCAGTGGCGTGTGGCCGAAATAGAAATCGCTCGCACCGTCAATACTGGCGGAAGCGCCACGATGATGGCGGCCGAGACGATCGCGGCTCCACACCACCTGATGCCAGTCCACGTCCTGACCCAACTCATAATGGCTGGCTGGATAGTCGGCATGGGCGATCACCACCACGCGGTCGGCTAACTCCAGGTGCAAAATCAGCGGCAGATCGGCACAGCGTTTCAGCGCATGGCGCGCCGCATTTAAATCCGCCCCTTTTAATTGCCAGAACCAGTCACCGCCGTTCATCATCCACAGCATAGGGTCTTGCCCTTCCAGCGCCGACAACGCCATCTGTTCATGATTACCGCGCACACAGCGAAACCAAGGCTCCTGCAACAGCTGTAAGCAGCCGGGACTGTCGGGACCGCGATCGATCAAATCCCCTACCGACAGCAGCAGGTCTCGCTCTTTGTCGAAGTCATGCAGAATGAGCTGCGAGTCCAGTTGAGCGCGGCAACCATGCAAATCGCCCACCACCCAAATGTTACGCCACGTTTTGGCACTCACCGTTTGGTAAAACATGTATTCTTCCCCGGTTGACTGGAAGTTTAGTGAACCCGGCATAAAGTATAGTCCGGTGAGATGAAGCCAGGGGAGGGAGCAGCGTGAGCAGCCGTAAACAATTTATCGGTGTACTGGTGTTTATATTTCTCGGCAGCCTGTTGCTGCTGGAATCGCTGGCGCGTTTGGTGCATCTGCTGTTTGTGGGCTGAAGGATTTTACATCTCAGAAGTTTCAACAGTGGCTGCATCCTGCAGCCCTGATGAAAGTCCCGTCCGGCGCTTATCTCCGGCGCTCATTAAAGGCGTTAGCTCTGTGCGGGACGGCGATCACTTTATCAATCCAGACAGTTCCGAACAAGTTAAATGATATTAACTATCATTCTCATCATTGCTTTTTTACGCTTCGCTTACATTAGTGATGTTTATTTAAGCTTTCTTCCTTCCTGCCGATAACGTCCTATCCTCTTTCCTTCTTTATGAGAATATGAAAACGCTTTCTGTTATCACACTTATCCTGTTGCTTGTCAGCATGCCCACTCACGCCAAAAAGCATGTTGAACTGATTGAGCAAGGCAGTTACATCAACAGCGAAGGACAATCGATTCATCGTCCTGCACATACGCAAAATAATGACGTTCCCGATGGCGCAACCGCTCGGTGTCGCGATGGGTCATACAGTTTCAGCACCCATCACCGCGGGACCTGTTCTCGCCATGGTGGCGTTGCGGAATGGCTGGCATCTTAAGCCACACGCAATAAGCAGCATGTGCCAGGCTTAAAGGACACTATTTTCTTAAGGAGTGAGCAATGAAAGACTATTATAAAATCGATCTGGAGCTTTTTATGCAAAATAACGTGGATTTGATTCGCGAAATAAAAAGCAAAGCGCCGGTTTATGCCGATGAGTTGGGATTAGAGCTGGTGCAGTATATTAACCGCGAAGTGAAACAAGCCCATCTGGATTATATCGAAAGCCTCGGCGTGCGCGATCCTTATGAATATTACGTCTCGCAACATGAAGAGGATCGCCACCTGGCTGACACGCTGATTGCTCAACATCGTGCCGCTTTACGCCACACCGCTTAACTGACTGATTTGCCACACAAGCCGTGTGGCAAACGCTGTTCTTTAATGCGAGAGAAAGAATATTGCCAGCAGGAAGAATACCCACAATCCGGCAAAGGTCGCAAAGCCGACACGAGGCGTTTTCGTCCGACCGACTACCACACCGATAAAGATGCTCAGCAGCGTTAAGGTGCCAATCATTACCCAGAGAAGATATTGCGCATTTGCCATGAAGGATCCTTATTAATCGGCAATAAAAACAGTGCGCACTCTTATACCATTTTTAACGCTAACTGGCTGCTGTTAAATGTCCGCATCTTTCGTGCTGGCTTGAATTCATTACGCCGTTGGGTGGCTGCAACGCGCGGCCTTTAATTGTTCCAGCTGATTTAACCGTGTCGAGGCATGCTTGTTGGCGCTAGCCTTAGCGATACCGTTGCCGATGCCAAAGTCGCCGATAAAACCAATCACCGTTAGTGCATCAAACTCGCCGGTTTTGTCAATCTGCTGCTGCACACTGTGGGATTTGGCGATCTCTTGATCCAGTGCCGCACAATTGTAGGTTTGAGCTTCTTCATCACTGACTTTGGGTGATTGCGGGTATTGTTTCAGGGCGCAGCCACTGAGCAGCAGGATAGTGGTGAACAGTACAGCAGGTTTGAACATCTCAAGACTCTCGTTTTGCCTGGCGTGGTTGGCGTATTGCTGAGAGGAAATGTAGCACGTGACGCGTGGCGCGATTCGCTGATTAACTGGGCGAATTGCGGGTATTTTGCGCAAAGATTGGGTTAGGATTGCGGGAGCGGAATTTGATTTGGAAATGAAAACTTCGGACAATTAAGTCGAAATACGGAATTTACATTTAATAAATCAATGAGATAAAAAAAGACCCAATACGATTCCTGTATCGGGTCCAGGGAAATGGCTCTTTGAGAGCCGTGCGCTAAAAGTTGGCATTTTTGAAGGCGAGTTCGCCTTGCCATTTAAAGGTAGTCCAAGGGTGATTATTTTCCAGCCAACCGTCACGATGCGGTCAGGAAGCTGCCAACTCTGTGATCGTGCTGACACATCGGAAAAGCAAGCGTAGCGGCAAAACTGTGCGCTACGCCCGAATTTTTGCAGGGATTACTTACCGCACAACTGCTGCGCGCGATCAACGATCGGTTGCAGGCTCATTTTCTGGCCAGGATGTGCTTTGTCTTCCGCCACGATGGTATCGATGGATTGCAGTGTGCCCTTGCCGGCATCAGCGCGTGCTTGGGCTTTATCATTCAGCGGATACTGTAGCAAGGTGCTCGGATTGATGGCAAACAGCGCGCCGTCTTTCTCACAGGTCAGCATCACCTCTTCGCGGGTGAAGGGCCATTTGTCTTTGCCAATCTCAAAGCGGCTGACGGTAATAATCTGTGCGGCCATCGCCTGGCTACACAGCGCCATCAGAATGCAGGCTGGAATCAATTTCTTCAGCAAAATATCGACCTCATTTTTCATTTATGACAATTCAGGCCGGTGACAGCGTGGCAAACACGCTAACCAATCCGACAACAACAATGGCCAGCAGCAGCTCAAGCTGCGTCAGGCGAATAAACTGCTGCGGCGCGTGACTGCCCGCGACGCGAAAACCTGGCACCAGAACATAGCGATTGATCAGCGCAATGCCCACCATCATCATTACCAGCATCACTTTGACCACCAGCATCGCACTCCACAGTGTGGTGCCCCAATTGAGCGGTGTGCCGCCAATCAGCAGGCTGTTGATCAGCCCGGTAAGCAAAGCCAGTGCGACAGCCAGATGCCCAAAACGCGAAAAGCGCATCATGCAGCGAATCGCATCGGTGCGATACGTAATCTGACGGGCTTCACGCATTAGCAATAAGAGAGGCAGTAAGCCGCCGGTCCAGAACGCGGCGGCAATCAAGTGCAGCGCGTGATTGATCTGCTGCAGCAAGCCGGGTAAACCATCGCGCATCGCGGCATGCCCAACGCCAGCCAGCGCCGCCAACTGCAACAGACCACTTATCAGCAAGAGCTGTTGGCGCAGTGTGCCACGCAGCAGCAAGGCCAGCGTGCTCAGCAGTGCGAACCCCAGTTCCCAACACCACACCGCGCCAAAGCGCGTGGCTAAAACCGCCTGCCAGGTTTCCAGGTCACCGACATTGTGCCAGTCACCGCTCATCAAACCGGTTTGCGTGGCGAGCATAAACACCGCACTGAGCAGACTCAATAGCGCCGTCGTGACTAAAATTTTGTGCAATCGTTGCGCCAGCACCGGGCGATAACGCCGCGGTGCCAGCAGAGCCGTGTAGAACGCACTGCCAGCCAGCAATAGCACCGCAATAAAATGCAGGGCGCGCAGGACAATCCACAACGTGCTCAGGCTCATCGATTACTTCACGCTGAACGCGTAGCTTCCCTTGGTTTTGTGTCCATCAACGGACAACACATGCCAGTTCACCTGGTAGTTGCCCGACGGCAGCGGCTTGCTGATTGGCACGATCAACTGATCATGCTTTTTGTCGTTGAGTTTGGCTTTTTCCACGGCCATCGGCTGATTCTGTGCATTGAGCACTTCAACACCGCTGAAGGCAGGCTCAACATCTTCTGTGAAGGTCAGCGTCAGATTTTGTGGCGAGCTGTCGATCACCGCTTTATCGGCGGGAACCGGCGTTTTCAGGTGAGCATGTGCCAGTGCAAACTGACTGAAGACCAACGTGGATGACGCCAGCAACATCGCCACAATCGGGTTTAACGCAGTTTTCTTCATCACTTCTTCCCTTTGCCATGCGGCGCTCTGCCGCAAACGTGGCAGCAGGATACGCCGCTGGCAAAGACGTGTCGAGACTTGCGGTGCGATCCAATTTCCTTGATCCGTAAAGGGGAAACCATTACTTTTGCCCCTGTTTATCAGGAGAAATGCATGAGCCAAAACCTTGCCCTGTTGTCGCAGGAAGAGAAAGACAAAGTCAATGTCGATCTGGCCGCCGCAGGCGTGGCCTTTAAAGAGCGCTACAACATGCCCGTGATCGCGGAAATGGTCGAGCGCGAGCAGCCGGAAGCGCTGCGCGAGTGGTTCCGTCAGCGTTTGATGAGCTATCGCCAGGCATCGCTCAGCCTCTCTCGCCTGCCCTACGAACCCAAACAGAAGTAATTAACCTATGTTACGCGTTATCGATACCGAAACCTGTGGCCTGCAAGGCGGCGTGGTCGAAGTCGCGTCAGTGGATGTGATCGACGGACAGATCGTCAATCCGATGAGCGATTTGATTTGCCCGGACCGCCCTATCAGCCGTCAGGCGATGGCGGTGCATCGCATTACGGAAGCAATGGTCGCCGATAAGCCGACCATTGAAGAAGCGATTGGTCGCTATCATGGCAGCCCGCATTATGTGGCGCACAATGCCAGTTTTGATCGTCGTATGTTGCCGATCATGCCCGGTGAATGGATCTGCACCATGACGCTGGCGCGCCAGCTGTGGCCGGGCATTAAGTACGGAAACCAGGCACTGCGTCACAGCCTGAAGCTGGACGTCACGCCACCTGCTGAGCTGCATGCGCACCGTGCGTTGTATGACTGCTATGTCACCGCTGCGCTGCTGATCCGCATCATGGAGACCTCCGGCTGGAGCGTCAGTGATATGGTCGGCCGCTGTCAGCCCGCAGAAGTCAGCGGCGATGTGTTCCCGTTTGGTAAATATCGCGGACAAAGCATTGGCAGCATTGCGCGTAAAGATCCCGGCTACTTACGCTGGGTGCTGGAGAATGTGCGCGATTTGCGCCCACCGTTACGGCAGGCGCTGCGCAAGTACGTGAAAGTCGATCAATAATCGACGCGGTCTGGCAAGCTGCCCTGCGCCAGACCGATCAGGAAAGTAAACTCCTGCGCTACCCCTTCATAGGCTTTAAAACGCCCTGATTTACCACCGTGACCGGAATCCATCTCGGTACACAGCAGCAGCAGTGTATCGTTGGTTTTCAGCTCACGCAGTTTTGCCACCCACTTCGCCGGTTCCCAATACTGCACCTGGGAATCGTGCAATCCTGTCGTCACTAACAGATGCGGGTAGGCTTTCGCTTCGATGTTGTCATACGGGCTGTACTGGCGAATGATGTGGTAAAACTCTTCTTGCTCCGGGTTGCCCCACTCGTCATATTCGCCGGTGGTTAGTGGGATCGACGGGTCCAGCATGGTCGTCACCACATCGACAAACGGCACTTGCGCCACAACACCGTGGAACAGTTCGGGGGCAAGGTTCATCACACCGCCCATCAACAAGCCGCCCGCACTGCCGCCCATCGCATACAGCTGCTGCGGATTGCCGTAGCCTTTCGCCACCAGCGCCTGCGTCACATCAATGAAGTCGGTGAAGCTATTCATCTTATTCTTCAGGCGACCATCGTCGTACCACTGCTGCCCCAGTTCGCCACCGCCGCGTACATGAATAATGGCGTAAACAAAACCGCGTTCCAGCAAGCTAATGCGGCTGGTGCCGAAACTGGCATCCATGCTACTGCCATAGGCGCCGTATCCGTAAGCCAGCAGTGGATTAGTGCCTGGTTTGAAGTACTTGCGGTGATAGACCAGCGACACCGGCACTTCAGTGCCATCACGCACCGTGATCCAGTGATGTTCGCTTTTGTAGTCATCTGATTTGAAGCCCGGCACCGGCGTCTGTTTCAACACGCGGCGGTCGCCCGTCTCCATATTGAGTTCAAACAGCGTGGTTGGCGTGGTCATGGATGAGTAGCCATAACGCAGCGTGTCACTTTCCGGCGAAGGATTGTATGCCAGCCAGGTGACGTAAGCCGGATCGTCAAAGGCGATCCCGATGCTTTCACCGCTTTCCCAGTTGATCTGGCGCAGCGTATTGACGCCGCGCTGGCGCTCTTCCACCACCAGCCAATGGCGGAACAGCTGGAAATCCTCCAGCACCACGTTATCGCGTGCCGGAATCAACGCCTGCCAGCGGTTCTCGGCCAGCCATGCGCTGCGATACAGGCCAAAGTTTTTTCCGTCGCGATTCGAGCGAATATAGAACTGGTGATTGTAGTGATCGATGCTGTACTCGTGATCGCGACGACGTGGACAGAACACCTGTGGCTGCGCATCCGGATACTCGGCATCAATCAGCTGGATCTCACTGGTAGTGGTGCTGTACATCGCGATCAGGATGAAGTGCTCGGAGGTGGTTTTGTGCACGCTGAGGTGGAAGCTCTCATCCTGCTCTTCATACACCAGCTGATCGTCTGATTGCGGATGACCTAACTCATGGCGCCACACCTGATAGGCCAGTAACGTTTTCGGATGCTTACGCACGTAGTACAGCGTGCGCGAATCATTGGCCCACGCCACGCTGGAAGAAGCATTGCTCAGCACTTCCGGATACCAACTACCACTCTCTAAGTTACGGAAGCGGATGCCATACTGGCGGCGCGACAGAAAATCTTCCGCCAGCGCCATCACCTGGTTGTCGGGTGAGATCGCCAGTGCGCCCATGGTGTAGAAATCACTGTGAGAAGCTCGTTGATTGCCGTCGATCAGCAGTTGCCAGGGTTCATCCGCTGGTGCGTTTACCGACTGACGAAAATAGAGCGGGTATTCGTTGCCTACCTCATAGCGGCTTTGATAGCGATAGCCGTTTTTTACGTAGGGGACGGAGTGGTCCTGCGGTGGGATGCGGTCGACAATCTCTTTTAATACCCGTTCCTGCAAAGGATCTTGCGATGCCATCATCGCTTTACCGTACGCATTCTCGGCGTGCAGATGCTCCAGAATCTCTGGGTTTTCACGCTCGTCATCGCGCATCCAATAGTAGTTATCGGTGCGCGATTCGCCGTGCAGGTTCATGACGTGGGGGATTTTTTTCGCTTGTGGCTGATGCATTCTGGCTCCTTTCCCTGAAAGACAACATTCAGCAAGCGTGGCACTTATCACGCGGGAAGCCAAGCAGCAGCGCACAGGAAGTGTAACGAAAGGAGCGCTTTTTCATGCGCTCCCTCGTCAAGGGTAGTTAACGCAACAAATTAGCTGGAAAATCAGCGGGCAATTCACTGGCCGCACAGGCGATGACCTCATCATTATCGGCACCGCAATCTTGCACCAGTGTAATGGTGGCAAATTCGTCGATCACTTCAGTGGGATAAGCTGGACCCGCTTCGCGATAACGATTCATTTCGTTGAGATGTTCATTCTGGAAGCAAACCGTCTGCTGCGGGTTGTTCATCACCCAGCGGGGGAAGAAGATCGTACCGTGAAACAATCTGTCTCCCAGATTCGCGATCAAACTGACGTCAGTGCCGGTGGGTTCAGTCCAGGAAACTTTGTAGACCTCTTGCGCAATTCGCACAATATAAGCGCGCTGATCCTTAACCCAACGATTGCCCACCATCCCGCTATGAATACGGTAATCAACGGTGCTGGGATTTTTGATATACAGCTCATAGTTCCAGCCATTGTCATAGGTATAGATCAGGTGTTTGCCAACAAATCCAGCCAAATCATTTTTATCGAAGGTACTCATAATGTGTTCTCCTTTGGTTTGAAGCCAGATTACGCCTTCACTTACCTGATGAATAACGCTATGTTTTGATAAAATTCATTCAAAATTTAGATGATATGCATAAATCAACGTTGGAGCAGTGGAGTTTGTTAAATGAGGTGGTGCTGCGCGGCAGTTTCGCCAGCGCGGCTGAGTCGACACATCGCAGCCAGTCTTCGGTAAGCTATAACCTCGCCATGCTGCAAGAACGCCTTGAAGTCACCTTGCTGGAGACCAAAGGACGGCGCACCGTGCTGACGCCTGCAGGCGAGAAGCTTCTGGCGCAGGTCAGGCCACTGTTGAAAGCTTTCTACGCGCTGGAAAGCACCGCCAGCGCTATGCGCAACGGAGAGCGCAGCCGCATCGAACTGATGGTGGATAGTATCTTGCCGCGCGAGCATCTGTTCAGTGTGCTGAGTGAATTCCAGCGTCTCTATCCAGGTACGCAGGTTAACGTCACCGAGGTGTTGGAAACGCAGATACCGGATAACAGCCAGGCGGATCTGATGGTATTGAGCCAGCGCCAGCCCGGGACAGGTCGGGGCGAATGGATGATGAATGTGGATTTCGTGGCTGTTGCGCACCACCAGCATGCGTTAAATCACTTGAATGGTGCGGTTAGTGCTGAGCAGTTAGCGGAATATCCGCTGATCCGCATTGCCGATCATCAGCATTTTAGCGTACTGCAGGAGCACCATCAGGGAGAGATCTGGGCTTGTTCCACCATCGAGGCCGCAATTGAGGCGGTAATGCATCAGGTTGGTTATGGTTGGTTACCGGAGACCCGTATTCAGTCCGCCCTGGCGGCAGGAACATTGAAGATGCTGCCGCTGCAACAGGGCGTTCGTCGCGTAACAGCGCTGCATTTACTGATCAATAACGAGATCATTGTTATTGATGCACAGTTGCAAACGCTGCTCGATCTGATGCGCAATAAAGCCTGGATATGATCCAGGCATCAGCATCATTACGCCGCTTTCTCCGCCTGAATATCGCGCTGAATGCCGTCGCGCACATCCTGTGGGATCTTAAGGGCATCACCCAGTGCAGAGAGATAGCTGCGCTCCATAAAGTGATCCACATCGATGGCGGCACAGCTGAGGAAGTACAGTTCCAGCGCCTCTTCTTCGTTTTTCACATCTGCCGCCAGCCACTGTGGATCGAGTGGACGGTTCATCGCCTGCTGGATCAGCGTTTCCGCCTGTGAACCATAACCCGCCTGATGGATATTCTGCTCAATGGCGGCACGTTCGCGATCGTCAATATGACCATCGCTTTTGGCGGCGAACACTAACGCCGTCACCAAACGTTCAGCGCGCTGATCCACAGGTGTCTGCAACTGACCAAATTCCGGCTCATCCTGGTGCGTTTCACGCACACGCTGTTTGTATTTGTTCCATAGCACGGCGCCCGCTGCCGCACCGCCGCCGACCAGCAAGGCTTTGCCGCCATATTTGGTCAACAGGCTTCGTGTAGACTTGCTAGCCACCAGCAATCCCGCTAACCCACCCAGCACGCCGGGTGCAAGCATATCGCTCAAACCACCGGCTTTGCCGTCGCTGCCCTTCTTCGCCAGCACCGACTGGATTTGCTGCAACCAATTGCTCATCGTTTAACTCCTGTTTAAGTTTCCGCGTTCCATGCTGCCGTAGCGAGTGTCAGGTAACGTCAGAGCGGGAAAAGTATGGCAAACCTGATGAAGGCGAATGCGTGAGTACGCAAACGTTTTCGTATATACTGCGCGCGCATTTTGACTGCTAAGGTGAAATTATGACGACTCTCGGAACCGCGCTGCGCCCTGCCGCAACGCGTGTGATGCTGTTAGGTTCGGGCGAATTGGGCAAAGAAGTGGCGCTGGAGTGTCAGCGTCTGGGTGTGGAAGTGATTGCCGTGGATCGTTATGCCGATGCCCCTGCGATGCACGTAGCGCACCGTAGCCATGTGATCAATATGCTGGACGGTGATGCGCTGGCTGCGTTAATTGCGCTGGAGAAGCCGCACTTTGTGGTGCCAGAAATTGAAGCTATTGCCACTGAAAAACTGCTGGAACTGGAAGCTCAAGGCCAGAAAGTGGTACCTACCGCGCGTGCAGCGCGCCTGACCATGAACCGCGAAGGTATTCGCCGTCTGGCGGCAGAAGAGTTGTCGTTACCGACTTCAACCTATCAGTTCGCTGACAGCAAAGAGAATTTCGTCGCAGCCGCCAATGAAATTGGTTTTCCGTGCATCGTTAAACCAGTAATGAGCTCATCAGGCAAAGGTCAGAGTTTCATCCGCGAAGCGAGCCAGCTGGATAAAGCCTGGGATTACGCGCAGCAAGGCGGACGTGCCGGTGCCGGTCGTGTGATCGTCGAAGGTGTGGTGAAATTTGATTTCGAAATCACCCTGCTGACCATCAGCGCAGTGGATGGCATCCATTTCTGCGCGCCGATTGGTCATCGTCAGGAAGATGGCGATTACCGTGAATCCTGGCAGCCACAGCGGATGACCGACCTGGCTCTGCAGCGTGCACAAGATATCGCATCTAAAGTGGTGAAAGCGCTGGGCGGATACGGTCTGTTTGGCGTTGAGCTGTTTGTCTGCGGTGATGAGGTGGTGTTTAGCGAAGTCTCGCCACGCCCACACGATACCGGCATGGTGACGCTGATTTCTCAGGATCTGTCCGAGTTTGCTCTGCATGTGCGCGCGTTCCTTGGCTTGCCAATCGGTGGCATTCGCCAGTATGGCCCGGCGGCTTCGGCGGTGATTCTGCCACAGCTGGATAGCAACAATGTGCAGTTCGTGAACATCGAAGCGGCATTGGGTGCGGGACTGCAGTTGCGTCTGTTCGGCAAGCCAGAGATTGCTGGTCAACGTCGTCTGGGCGTAGCGCTGGCTACCGGTGACAATACCGATGAGGCGATTGCACGTGCCGTGGCGAGTGCCGCAGCCGTGAAAGTAGAGGGCTAATTCCCTCAGCTGCTGACAGCGAAAAAGGGCGGCCACCAGGCCGTAATGCTTGTCAGTTAAGATCTTAATGGAGGCCGCAACGGATAACGTTGCGGCTTCTTTTTTACCGCCCTTGGGTAATGCCGCACTCTTCTTTCCGGCAACACCAGCCCTGGCGCCATCGC
>Ga0157363_1005214_pt1 | contig 12095 bp, 5 predicted proteins | sample AttsexASBM1_FD_111477 | JGI IMG/M metagenome (GOLD analysis project Ga0157363, IMG submission 111477) | Fungus gardens microbial communities from leaf cutter ant in Ribeirão Preto, State of São Paulo, Brazil - Atta sexdens ASBM1 | ecosystem: Host-associated > Fungi > Mycelium > Unclassified ...
TTAATTATATAGAAAATTAGAGATCGTGAAGATAGTGAAATAAGTTATAACTTTTAGGCTCAATAATAAATAGTTTTTGAACTTATTCTTTAAAACTTTTAAAGTGAATTGTCTAGTGTGAATTATTTTGAAAAGTAAAATCTCACTTCGAAGAGTGAAATCTTACTCTTAAAGATTGAAAATTGAGTCATTCTTTTTCAAGACTGGCTCAATTTTCACTTTTTAGAGTGAGATTTCACTCCAAAGAATTTAGAGAATAAAAACTCTTATGTATAGTATTATTTAGTTTACCACATTATAAGCTACATTGTATGTAAAAATTTCCTCATTTCATCGAAACTCAATTTACTATAGAATTAGTTCGGGATTCTTTTCGATAAAATGGATGATTTGCTGACATATTTAAGATAGAATTATTTGGAAAATTTATTGATGGAATGCTGAATTTTGGCGCGCGCTGCTGTTACAGAAGTTAAATACAAAGGACGATAGACCGGTCATGTAACAGGCTAATCCACTGGGGAGGCCGCTCAACAACTCTCAGCATCTACTAGCTTAAATACGTTATACAACATGTGGTTTTTGTATGATTTCATCAATCGCTTTAAATTATTTATTAGAAATAAATTTATACGCAGACAAATCCGGTTTCGAGAGAGGTCGATATTGAATTTCCAAGTGACTGTTTATATTTCAATAAGAGGAATAGTAGATTTGAAGGGTCTCGAGTTTAAAAGCGCTCAAATTCCATGAGCTAGCTAGCTCCAAGATCGAAGTCGGCTCTTTCGATGCACATGTTTTTCAATACATCTTTGCCGAAAGACGCTGCTCCCGCATGAAAGTCGATGAGTTAGCATTCGAGACTAGCAATCTCTGTTTCTACGAAGAATTACAGTTGTATTGTCATTTAATGTCAAGCACGTTTCGTCGTAGAACGTGATTGTTGAACCTTTCTTTTTCTTTCTTTTATTTAATTCTAGAATGCTATCGCTGTTTATAGCATTTTCAGAGCGCATTTGCGAACGTCTTGAAAATACTTGCTGCTGCTGAGAAATACGATGAGACGCAATTATCCCGACTTTAATTATAACATGATCGTCAGGGAAATCAAAGGACGTGACATTAGTGTCTATCCTTTGAATCGCGAACAGAAGATGGAAAACGTGTCACGTGCATGCTTGTCTAAATTCATGTGAATGGAGTATGTTGTCGCCGCAAACACCTTGTAAATTCTGCGAATCGTTTTCACGCGCTAATTAACAAAACGACGGATTGTCCCTTAGAAGATCCCCACAAGAGGCATACCGTACATACTCCGACAATTTATCACAGAACAATAACTGCGTAAACGCTTAAGCCGGAGAGTTACAGCCCTCTCAAGTTGGTCGCTCTTAACAGCCCGTCGTCGCTGAATAGTCGACAGATTTATATATGCTTGTAGAAACGTATACGAGAACATAATCGATAATCATCTGGAATTCGTAAACCATTCTCTACCCTACCGTATTCCTAATTACTGGTAATACGAGGCACGCCGTTATTTCCTACGAGGCGCGCATCGCTTACTTCGTATTTAAGATCGCTACAAAAGAGAGCAGCTTGCAACATTATAAATGAGATGTTACAAAGAAAATGCAAAGTCGTATACGTTAATTACGCAACACGTTATTATAGATTTGAACCTGTTTTATATGATTAATCACGACTATATGTTTACTTTACGTATACACGTTACGTGTCTCATAAAGCAGATCGCGAAAGCGATCTTAACAACTTCATAACTGCCATCGCGAGATGCGACGCCAAATTTTCTATCAAAAATATGCATCATTAAAATAACCGACGACGTTTTTTTATTATTGCAGAATAAGTTTTAAAACTTTAAATAAGAATATGCACTTGCACAACTGCGCCGCAATGTAATGAAATGAATGAAGGTATGAATAATTACCTAACAATAGCAAGTCATCAAATATATGTAATTATATATGTAATTATATATGTAATTAAATTATGTTGAATATTGAGTCAATAAATCCATTTACGTATGAAATATATTTATTTTTAGAATTAGAAAAATCTTAAGAAAAATTTAACTTATAAATCTTTGAAAAGATTCTTAAATACAATATTTTTCATTTTTTATTATTGTACAAGTTTATTTTATTAACAAACTTAATAATATTTCTTTTTGCAATTTTATCTATATTACATAATAATTTGTGCATCAAATGACAATATCCTTCGAAAATGTCCATACGTGATATAATCTGACACGTGTAACGTGATAGAGAGTAATTTAATATCATTCCGTTAATTATATAATTTACTATCATATATTTACGTGATGTCATCAAGTTCAGATTAGTATATAAGACAAATATTTATAACGCAGCATGAAAACATTTATAAAAGTGTGATTATAATCCACAGAGGATAAAAATTACGACAGAGGAGAGAATTCTAGCCATTTATCTCAATATACACCGCGTGATTTTCTCTTTCCTATTAAGGACTCATACGATGACTAGATTAGCGGCGACAATATCGAGCATAAATCTTGATCCACCTCGCGTAATTGCTCTTGAGGTTGTACATATCAGATTCCGCAGCCTAATGATTTAAATCGTGCATGAATCAGCGCGGACGCGTAGAATTCCAGCTGAAAATAATTCGCTTACGGTTTCGAACGGAACGGAACGAAGGGGAGGAAAAATGTAAGAATGGGCATGAAATTAATGCTTCGACACACATATATCGGTATCTCTCACGGGAAACGAAAACCGGTGATAAATCCAGCGTTCGTGAGATATAAGGCAGGTATAAATAAAGCGCGCAAAATAACTGGCATTTTTAACCCGTCGATCTCCCCCGCGCCACCGTCAGAAGAAGAAACCGTATCCTCTGCGAAAAATCGCGGGATACATCGAACGAATATATATGCCCTATCCTACTCGATCTACTTGCCCATATATCCGAACTATTTCTTCCTGTATATCGCAGCTCTCGCATTCGATACTTGCCGGCAAACACAGCCGCTGATGCGAGTAAATAAGACGATAAATTTACGACGGCGAATTCCTTTTCCGACCCCGATAAACATACTCGCCAATTGCCAAATACTCATTTATCGTCGGGATAAATCCTTCGGATGTTCGATTCCCTTAAAAAGTTCAGGTAGTTAATCATGTACGTTTTTTTCACTGATGACAGATAATTTATGACGCAATTATCCGATTTTTCATTACATCCTTTGTTAGTATAAGAATTAACACTATATAGTACAAGCTGTCCTCAACGATGATTGATTACCGTGACAATTACTAACAACCATTGTAAAATTTATCGAGCATTATATACCCAGTTACGTTTGCATTTAGATTTAGTGTCAATTTTTTATTATCTCCTTCCGCAAGTTAGGCATCTTATTTTGAGATTATTTCACGTAGACACCAGGCAATCGATTGTGTATCTTGAAACGAGATGAAAATGACAAAAATGAACGAATTTATTAGAATATTTATAATTTTATTGGTCAATTCCTAATAAATTGCTCATTTTTGTAATTTTCAAGATACACACTTGACCCTCAGACAAAGATTTGCAGCGGAATCGACAATCGATACGACACTTGACGTCTCGCGCATTTTTCTGCCTCAAGCACTCACATGAGATCTATTATTCTGATCTCTTCTGTTTCTAAATACTTAACTGCTCATTTTTAAAATAGTATAATTTAAATGTTTTTGATATCGATTTTTAAACAAAAAATGAAAAGCTCTTAAAAGTTCAAGAGTGTAAGTTATTATTATTACAAATTGGTAATTAATACATTTTATAATTTTACATATGGCTTCATGCTTTATTATGAATAACGTCTGTAAATTTATAATTTCTTATATTATTATATAATCTATCGTATGTATGTATATAAAATTTTGTGTAATATAATATTTATTGTGATAAAATATGGAATCTGAGAGTAACTTGAGATAAATTACGAGTCAAGCATTTCGCGTGTTATAGGGAAATACTGCTGACTCAGCGAGGTCCATTAGTCGCGAACATTTCAAATTTTCCGACATGCTTCGGCCACTCGTCGTTATTTTCACGAACTGTGCACTTATGGCACTTAAATCGTATACAGACGCAATAGAATGTATGCAAAGAGGGTCAGTATTTTCTGCAAACTGTAAATTTTATAACGGATTTCAAGAGTCAGAAATTCAAAGTCAACAAAAAGATGGTTAATTTTATAAATAACATTTTTATTAAAGTCCATTAAAACATAATTTTCTTTTTGCGAAGTTATGTACCTCTTATTGTAATTAGTTTGCAATTTTTAATATTGAATGATAAATTTTACTTTGTAACTCTATTTTAAATGCTTCTTAATGAAACGTCAGTTTCATATTTATTGAAGAATTATATATTGATCGAAGGAAAGCGCGTTTTGATGCATTCGAGAGGTATAACGGGTATAATGGACGTTTGTGCATTCATAGTATATACGTATTATTTCCAACGAGAATTCGGGTGCCACTGACACGTGTGATAACGGAGCCGTTGCACTTTTCTGTATGTCAACGTTCGAGATTGATGCTGACGAGATTTAATAATGATGTCTCATCATCAAGGCAAAGAAACGCGATACTACACTTTTCTATGCTTATTGACTGCAAAAAAATATTGCGCTCTGCAATTAACATTTATTTTCGAAGTTTTGCTTTCTGCATTTATTCGAACAAAAATTATAAAAATGCAATACCTCAAAGATTTGCATTATGCGATCTAAGCTGCATAACAATCGATCGTTAATATATTGATAAACATCATTTGATGATTGAAATTTAGCTGTCTTACGTTGATTGATTTTCAAATTGATAGAATGAATTAAACCATATAATTACAAGAAAAATTAATGTATACAAATAGCTGAAGGTGAGTTCTTTTTTTAATGTTTTCACATCCACTGGATTAATTTTTTTTGTGGGCAATGTCAATTATTCCCCCAAAAATTACACTTTGTCAGAACCATATGGAAATCCTTCGGAAAGATATCCGAGCCGACTCAATAAACGTCAACGTGAGAGATTTTCGCGTCACGTGCCAGCGTTCAAAAGCGTTATAATTTCGAGTATAATTCTCTGCAGCCGCGATATATAGATGTTCGAAGAGAAGATAAAGGAATGAATTTCTTTCGGTTTTTGACAAGCCAAGAATAAGAATATATTTTATTTTTTTCTTTAAGTAATAAAAAATGTTGTAGCAAGCTTCATTATTATGAAAATATCTCTTAACTTAACTTAGAAAATCGGGCTATGATATGATGCGACGCAGGCAAAGTATATGTAAAAGCCAATTACTACTAACAATAATTACTCATGTTGCAAATAGAGTTAGTTGAAATTATGCGATCTAGAATAAAACGGAGCGTCTCTAAAGTGAATGAAAGTAATTAATTAAGATCACCACAGTGTCATCAAGCTTAAAAGAATTAATTACTCCGGCATTCAATTAATTAACTTTTTAACCGAATCACAATTTATAAGTGACAAAAGGTAGAGCTAACAATAGTCTACCAGTACCGAAACTCTCGTCTCTTCGTCTCTCGTCTCCGATGTTTGATCATTTTTGCGCGCGATCAGTTACTACTTCGGTCGACTTGTTATCGAATAGAACAATGTTGACATTGCTCAACTATCACGTCATCTCTTTCATTCCTTCCTCAATTTTATTTTAATTAGAGAATTTGTAGGATTTTAATTAAGGCGGCAATTTTCCTGGTGAAGGAAACGTGTGTGTGCTTTATATGCGAACGTCGAAATTCCGCTCGGCGCCATGCAGAATCTCACGTTCTTATGAGCCGCCGTCTCGTCGTCGTCGTCATGCAATTACATCATCGAAAACAACGCGAAAACGTATAATAAGTATATTTCCCACACGCCAACGCGAGCGTAACAAATTATATCGTAGCAAAATTTATAACGTCGAGCTCGTCAGAGTTTCGACTTCTTCGTTTTCAACGATAACGAATACTGAAGTGTGAAAAATTATAAGAGAAAATGTAGATGTTTATTAAAATTTCTATCAAATTAAATTAATATTATCACATTTTAATTTTTAATTTAATAATATGAAATTAACAACACACTTGTAAAATTATTTACATTACATTTACATTTACATAAATTAAAAATACATTTGTACTTGTACAAATATATTTATTTTGTCATTGTTATTAATTCACAAATTTATTACACAAACACACACACACACACACACACACACACACACACACACACACACACACACTGTAGTTATTTATTCCTGATAAATGCTTTTGCATTTTAAATATTTATATATTTTCTCGTTTTTCCATTATTTAAAATATACATTTAAATAAACAGGTCCTAATAATTTTCCACATTCTATTTCTATAAATATGCACGATTCAAATTTTCAGTGTGATATTTCAAGACAAATTCTGAAACTTAAAGAAACCAATTTTCTTCGTGAAAATTGCAACTCGTCGTTTTCAGTTTATTTCCAGCTTTATTGTTCGTATGGATACACCTGGAGTGCTTTCAAAAGAAACATACATTTTCCGCGTCTTCTCGTTAAGAGTTAAACGTAGAAACGTGACTTCGCTGTAACTACGGCTACGACCAGTCACGCTCAACATTTCGTTGTTGTCATGCAAGTCGAGCCGCTCCGGCTCGTTACACCAGACCAAATAACACTTCAACACTTGCTCGATCCTTCCTACTCGTCTTCCGCTACATCCTAAATCCATTTACACAGTACACAACATCTATCATGACAGGTAATTGTAACATACCATATGACGCGGCTGCTTCCGAGTTTGACGATTTATCACAAGTCTTCCGCGACTCCGTGCAGTCCTTCTGGAATCCAGTGGATACCGAACGTCCTAAGATCACCGTACACTGACTCTTCTTCGATCAGTAACGTGCACTACCACTCTAGTGTCATCCAAGCAACAACCCCCGGGACCAAGATCGCGCGGCGTCTCTCGCTCTCCTCGATCCTGGATCGACCGATCCCAGTATTGGCGATCGATCGATCACCGGCCCACCTTGATCACCCCCGAGTCAACGACTGTTATGTGCTTGGTTTCCGGTTCTCTCTCTCTCTCTCTTTCTCTCTCTCTCTTTCTCTCTCCCTCTCCCTTTTGCGCGCACTGATCATTCACCCACCACCACCACCACGGCACGACGCGACGGCGACGACGGGTGGTGACGACGACGACGACGACGACGATGATGACGACGACGACGACGACGACGACGACGTGGACGATCGCGAGGTCGGTGGCGGACTGGCGCGGGGCAACGCGCGAGTCACCGTCGACGACGAGTCGAGTCGCTCTGATGAGGAGATCCTGGGGGGCCGTCAGGCTGGCTGGCGAGGAGGTGGCGGGTGGGACGCGAGGGTTGCTAATGGAGAAAGAGAGACAGAGAGAGGGAGAGAGAGAGGGAGAATGAGAGGTCGAGAGCGGCGGAGCGGACGTTCAAGAGGGGAGGAAGGGACGACGGCGTCGGCGTCGGTTCTTCGCCGAGGGCGTGGTCCTGGTGACGAGCGCGTTGTACCGGACTATAGAGCCAGAGACGGAGCGAGCGCTGGTTCAGATGCTGCTGACACTAGCTGGCGATTGCTGCCTTCGCTGCCGTTGCTGCCGTTCCTATCGTTGCTAGTACCGGCGAGACCGGTTCGCGAAGGTGCAATGACTCTGAAAATCCTGTCCGGGAAATACGCTTGGAAATTTGGAGCTCCAATTTTTACACTGAATCAATGTAACTCAATTACATCATTGTTAAATTTATTGCGAAATTTATAACGAGAGATACATCCTGCGTGTAATACATTGCATAATTGAAACTCCTTTCTCTCTGGGACTTACAATTTTTATAAAGACAATCTTCATATTTATGGTTTGAAAATAACTGAAAAAAAATCTTCTTTGTTAATAGTATTCTGATGTTTTAATATATTTTGTCGGGTAATATTTATAAGATTTCTTATTAAAAAATTACGAACCACATCAAAGACAAAATGACAGAAAGCTGTACATTTTGAATGAATAATAATTATTATCGGGAATTATTTGTATCGAGAACTGATTCATTTCTGATGAGCCTTGATTCAACATTATTTAATTTATATTATTTGTATTTAGTTACAAATTAAAGGTTTTAGAATAATGTCGATTAAAATGGCGCGTAAAAAACTGGTGTTTTGTATTTTCGAAAAATCTCTCCTGTTGAGAAAATCCATATTCTATTTCAAATACGTTGTTGTTATTCTTTCCGTCCCGATAAGATTCTAACGGCATAGGACGCGCATTCATTATCATCATATTCTTTATTCGCAAAGGAAAACAGAAGCAGGAACGAAATATCATCGTTATTCTGCATTCTCTTTTTTCCGCGTTCTTGCAGGAAGAATATCCTGGCGCCTGCCGGTATTCCTCGCCCACCGGAAATTACCGAAACTCGCCACATCCGTCCCCGATGTTCGAGATTTTACGTTTTTGTCGTAAACAATGTTTCATTAGCGCAACGCGGTGGCTATTATTGGACTACAAACGACACGACGAGGACGCATTCACCATTACTATTCGTTTTGAAGTCGTTACACGAGCTGTGGCGAATAGAAATTAATCAGAGTCGTTGGAAATCCTCGTTCGCCATAGTTATTTTACCGCTACCGGATTATATCGTGGTGCATGTTTCTCAAAAACAAAAAAAAACAGTATTCTACAAATGACGCTGTTTCTCACACGTGTATTATGTGAAAGATGGTCTCACGTATATTATCTTTGTATAAGATATCATACATTTTCATATAAAAGTTCATATAAAAGTTAATCCTATGAATATTTTAGTCTAATAAAATACATGATAATCATTATTATAATAATCATCATTAAAAGAAAATATTTAAGAAAATTACCAGAATTAGTTCAAATGATTTAAAAAATAAAATGAATGTATTTATATTATTAGTTAAAAATTTTACATACAGTACGCAGAAATTCAATTTTTTTGCAATTATACATTAAAATAATCCTATGAGATAGTTCTGACGATTGAAATTAAATAAAACGTATTTTGATCTCCAATAGTAATCTGAACATTCTTTAAACTGCGCAAGGACTATAGTTCTTCCTAATTAGTACTTGGCATTTAAAGAGAAGAATCGTTTTATCTTATTAACGTTTTAATAATTATCTTATTATTAAGTGTGGGAAAATCGATTTTCTGTCCATTGATTATTACATCTGTATAACCGTAAATCCGATTTCGCGTGCCGAGTATATCCTACGTGATCGATAGTCGTTGAACGATGCAGGAAATGACAATTGCGATCTTCTAATGCAATTGTATCACGATACAATCTGAGTGTCGCAACGAAAATTAGCGCGCAATTAAACTTACAGTTTCGTTCTATTATTAGAGATGGCTCGTCCAAGTAAACTATTCAGTTCGATAATCTTCTGACGATGATTCGCATAATGCGAATGCCACTGTACGTAAAAAATGGAATAATTTATGAATAAGATAATTTGTGTCGTTTCCTTGTTTTGTGTGTGTGTGTGTGTGTGTGTGTGTGTGTGTGTGTGTGTGTGTGTGTATACAGGAAAAATATTAAAAAAAGAACAAAAAGGAATGTGTTAATTTAAAATACATTAAAGACGTATTAAGGACATATTATATTCATCAAGGTCAAAAGATTTTTCGTATCAGAGAAGCTTGAAAAGTAAAGTGAAATAAAGTAGCGAACTAAATTATGTTATGTAATTTCAAAATAATTTTATTAATCAAGACAAGTCACTTTTTGTTTCAATATAATACGCAATTATCATTTAGAAAGAAATTTCCTAGTTTTATTTCTTTAATGAAGTGAAAAAATCGTACTAATTTTACTTAAAAGAATGTCACAGAAAAAAAGAGAACACGAATATAAATTAAAACAGACTATAAAATATAACTATGCGTCTTACATAATGTATAAAGTATTTTTCTTTCTCATTCTTACAAGAAAACAATTTCTTTCTATGTGAACTTTATGTGAGATTTCAAATTAATGATAAATAGAAAAATGAGAGTAATTTGGTACAAATTATGATATTATAAATAATTTTTCTTATCAATATATGAAATTTCTAATGTCAAAATAATATCGTAATCTTAATAAAGTGGGATTTAGCAGGGTATTGCAGTCTTTTAGAGATGCTATTAAATTATTTAGGAAAGAAGTATTTATTATTTATAAGTCTAATTATTTTATATATTATTTTATATTTGCCCAATTATCTTATTTATATTAATAATAAGTAATTGTTATTTGGATATCTTACTAATATTTATTATTTAACTTATTCATTATTAATTATGATTATTATTTGGCAAGATGTATGTATATTTATGTCCTTTGGCATTTAATTATTTCATCATATTTTACTTTTTTGAAAATATTAAAAGACCTTTTGACCGCAAAGTTTTCTCTAAGCCATTTTAGAGATTTCTCATTCATTCGAAAGTGCAAAATGCAGTCATTTGCAGACAGAGGACTGTTCGAAACGTCGTAATAAATTATTACCGGCGTATTATCAAGTTGAGTGCAGGGGATCAAGGCAGGGAGGGGGGAGGGGGGAGTGTGAGTTTAATCCACCGTCAGAACTATATTCTGTCAGTGGCAGTTCGCGAAACGCTTCGAAAAGCAGACGTGGACCTGACCCAATTGGAACTACGTTTCGAACGGGGAGCACAGTTGTAATAAAACAGCTAGGTGACATGCCTGACGGTCCACGTCGGGCAAGGTTAAACGCCGACCCTCGCGTCGAGCTTATAAATAACTACGATATTTTCCTGCTTTTCGGCTCGTCTCTCTCCCTTCTCTCTCTCTCTCTCTCTCTCTCTCTCTTTCTTGCATATCCACGATACCCCGACCGAGAAAAGCTCGCGTGATCTTTTCCCGAGCGCGTCTAGCTTCCCGATCTAATTGGGAAATACGGTAATTGGGTCGCACCGAGTGGGGAACGGTAGAATTCTGACATGAGAATCTCCTTTATCCGTCTTGAAAAATACATCTCTCACGTGACAGGCATAATTTTTTATTTGAAACGCTGCTACGGTGATCTCATCCTGATCTGTTCGATCATCGTATCGCCACGAGAATAATAATAGTGTGCGTTTGACGTGAAAGAAATATGTACAATATATATATGTACAAGAATGTGAAGAATTTTGGAAATACATCTGAAATATATCGTATCGAGTTTCTGGTGGTGTTTGAAGATTTTTCGATTATATTTATTTTGCATTTATAAACGGAAAGAATGATTTTGCTGAAATATCAAATTAAATTTTACTAAATACAGATCTGAAAATAATTTTGTTGGATCAAAGTAATTATATAGGACGTTGAAACTGGTTGTTAGACTGTCAAAACTTTTTGCAGCTTTGTTCTTTATGCTTGAGATTTCTACATAATTATTTTAATTATTCAACAAAATTATTTTCAGATCTGTATTTAACTAAATTTTTAGATACTTTAATATCGTTCTTTCCATGTATGTACAGGAAAAATAGGTCATGCGTTCCAGGATTAAAGCTTTATGTTGGCTTAATATGCGCTTTCGAATAGCATTAATTTGGGAAATTTGGAGTTGAGCTTTAACACACTGCTGTATGAAGATATATTAGCCTGATATACGCGTGATACAAAAATATGTGAAATCTTCCCGAGCTGTCAGGCCTCAAGGGACCATCAAAAATTCAATGGACGTCGTTTGCTCCTCTCGAGAAAAGTCAGTGCAATCGATCGTTGGAGGAATCTTCACCACGAGCACGATGCTACACGAAATGTCATGCACTGTTTCATATTATAATTCGCGAAACCAATGCAATTTCCGGCCTCGCTTATCTCGTCGCGTGGAATCTTCCTCGGGAACTTGTATGTGCAATTACATGCATACGTTATGTATTGTCAGCTCTTCGATTTTTTGGACCAATTTCCAGCAAATTTCGGATTTTTCTAAATTTTCCGATTACTCTAAATTTTGATAA
>Ga0157363_1005215_pt1 | contig 12093 bp, 3 predicted proteins | sample AttsexASBM1_FD_111477 | JGI IMG/M metagenome (GOLD analysis project Ga0157363, IMG submission 111477) | Fungus gardens microbial communities from leaf cutter ant in Ribeirão Preto, State of São Paulo, Brazil - Atta sexdens ASBM1 | ecosystem: Host-associated > Fungi > Mycelium > Unclassified ...
CCAAAGTCATCGCTTGGATAATTAACAAGGTGTCTACGCGGACTAAAATCTTTCGAATGTTGTGAGCTTGACAATATCTCATATGTCAAAATCATTGTTCATGTCAGGCATTGGAGATTATTTCTCTTCTTTTTATTTTTACTTAAAAATTTTTACTTAAAAGTGAAAATAAAAGGAATTAACAACCTTCAACCTTGACTTTGATATATGTTGGCAAGGTCATGACCCTGAATAACATTCAAAAGATTTTAGTCGATCAGGCCGATGATGTCATCTTGGATAATGTTAATACTGATACTTAAATTAACGTTTTCAACTCAACTCGGAAAATATTTAATCAAAAGAAGTTTTATTGTATTTAAAAAAAAATCTTGATGTTAGCTACAAAAATATTGAATAAAAAGTCGCAATTTCCATTAAAAATTTTTAAATCGACTTTGAGAGCTCGTTTTGTACCAAACATGTTTTTCAAATGTCTTGTTTTCAAGATATTTTAGCAGTCCGGGACTTTTTAGTCTTCTTGTATATTTAATGTAAATGTTATAAACATTTTTAAGATAAAAAAACATTAAAACGTATATCAAATACATATACCTAACATATGAAACACAATTACGTTTTAACAATCATTCAGTTTCCAAAAGCGTATTGTTGGTAGCTACGATAAAAGTTGAATATAAATGTATATAGGTATTCACAACGAGCGTTCAAAACCGCTTTTTGAATTTATAATAGAGTTGAGCAAAACACATTTCCTATCCAGATTAAACACATCAGGATTAAACTAACTGTTCGCTGTGTTTGAACGAATATGTAGCGGTATGCTTGTTCAAAAGTTCTTCCGATTCAAAGAGGATTAAAGTAAAAGCGTCGATTCGATGTCAAAGGGTCGATTTCACTCGATTAAATCCTCTCGCTGGAAATACCCCAAATATGCGCTCGCGAACTGCGCGAGCAGTGAAGGAGTATAAATTATTCATACTTTAATCGGTCGACCGCATAAAGAGCGATAACGTGCGTCCAACGACGCGGGACCGGCTTCTCATCGCTGGGTTTCCTGAATATTTTCGCTGTGCAGACAATGAAATCGCCGGACAAAGGCACCGCTTTCTAATACCGCAGCTTTTTCGATTCGACCTGTAGGAAAGGAAGGTCGCTTTCTTCCTTGTCAAGCCAGCGAGCGATATTGTTCGCGACATACTAAAACTTGCGAAGATCTCACTGCGGTTAAAAGATTGACTCTATGGGCGGTCAGAATCGTGACGTAATATATTGTATCTATAGATATATGGCAGAATATGTATACATATAAGCAACAATATACACGGAATGAAAAAAAGATCATGAAATAAAACAACGATAAAAATATGAAATTTTGACATATACTCAGTTTGCGTACAATTGCATACTTACACGGAAGAACGATTTTTTTTGAAATATCTAAAAATTTAACTATAATATATAAATACAGATACTATATAAATACAGATTTGAAAATAATTTTGTTGAGCCATCAAAATAATTGCGTAGAAATGTCGAGCAAAATTTTATCGTCCATTATGCTTGACATTTCCATGTATATTTGAACATGGTCATAAAACGTCTTCTTCTATTTGTAAAGTCATGAAATCTTTTCGTCTTTGGCAAAAAGATCAAGTTCTAAGTTATGGTCACAACGATTGTTCGCCGATCGGGATGATTTTCTTTCAGATCCTTCTGGGAAGATTTAACGATACCCTGGTGGTCTTTAACTCTAGTCGTGCCTGGAAAAGTTGATGTAATTTATGGCCCTTACTTGCAGGTTTGGTAATATTTTGCTGTTTCTTGCATCTAGGAAAACTATATTATTAAGAATTTAACGGATTAACATAAGAATGTAACATATAGGTAACATGACGTATAATACATAACAGAGCGTGTTTCTAAGGCAAATTTTTATTCTATTTCTCTTTCTCTCGCCTTTTCAAGCTCGATAAATTGAAGTCCCGCTATTATTCTGGGATTCTTCTAAACTTTTTTCCCTCTCCGCACGGACGACGTCGCAATTCGCTTTTGTCCTTCCTCGCTCTTTCCATCTTGCAAAGTACCACGCGATGCCCGGCGGCGCCTTCGCTTTGTACGCAGTTAGAATTCGCGCGAGACTTCGTCGCGGAATGTCGTTATGAGGATGCAAATTTTATTTCCGTCGAGAAAGCGACCCAGACTCGCAATAATGTTACTCTCGCTCCGGTATAGGATCGATATCTAAAATCGTAGCGACGTGTAATCAATAATAGTGCTATCTCGCTGCCTGCTCCAACTTGTCTCAAATTTTATTCGATTTCGCTTATGAGACTTGTACAATACAAATTTGCACAAATGATATTTCTTCTATACTTGGAAGATAAATATAGAAAAAAAAAACGACTTTACAATAAGATTAAAAATTTTAGTAGGTATATTGAGCTAAAAATTATTTTGTTGAAACATCAACGTAATTAAATAGGAAATAAGCATGATAAGCAATATGCTGTAAAAAGTTTTGAGATATTAGCATTCAGTTGAGCATTTTATATAATTATTTTGATGATCCAACAAAATTAGATCAGATTTTCAGATCTATATCTAGCTAAATTTTTAACTATTTCAGCATACAATTGCACACACAACTGCCATTTCCGTATATTCTTTTCATTATTGAATTATATCTTTTTTTTGAACAAATACAAATGGGGAAATTAAAATTTATAAATCTCAAAAATTGTTATCCTAAAAAGTGAATGTTAAAAAAGAGAAACCACGTTTTTGTATATTTTAATCTTCTATTATAATCAAGTTCATTTAGAGAACATCTTGAAAATTGAGCAAGAACATGATGCATTTATTGAAATTTGAATAAAATTGAATACACCTTGTTCGTATATTCACAATTTTCAAGGTGTTCTCCAAACAAATTTTTCAATAGTTTCATTATATCGAGCAGGTCAAAATCTATTTAAGTAGAACAGTCATTATGACTACTCAAAATATGTCAAAATGACTTCAAAATGATCGATGAAAGTCACTTTTTAATCATTTAATTCATTTTAATATAATTTTGACGTTATCGTAATTTATTGTTCTGGATATAAAACACTATTCCTTTTATATCTTTTGCATAAAAATCGAACCTTTTAAAATCTTTCTTTGTTGTTAAAAAGCATAATTGCTTAATTTATCCAATTTAATTTAATTTAATTTAAAATATTCACAGTATACACATAAAATGATGAAAATATAAAAGAAAGTAAGTCAGAAAGAGAATGAAGATTATCGCCTGTCAAGAAAATTTGTCTCACGACGCCATTGGAACTTCCACTAACCGCAATTTTTCGTTAATTCTTTTATTTTATCGGATTTGTAGTAATGTTCCATTGCTCGCCCGCCTTTCTTCAAGCTCTCTTTCTCTCTCTCTCTCTCTCTCTCTCTCTCTCTCTCTCTCTCTCTCTTTAGAAGCAATGAATGTGGCGGCCTGCGGCATTTAAAGCGGCTGCGTTTCTGGGCTGCGCCGTGGTTTCTAATTGCGGCTGCAGTCTAGGTTTCGTAAGTTCAGAAGGGCATAGGTGCGAGAAAGAGGGAAAGAGAGAGAGAGAGAGAGAGAGAGAGAGAGAGAGGGAGGGGGGGAGAGAGAGAGAGAGAGTGTATGTGTATTAGTGTGTGTAAAGGGTTGCTAGCGAAAGGTAACGGTGCGGTAGAGAACTAAGCTCGAAAATCGCCCCTGAGGCGGCGACGATGGCGAAGGGATAGAGGTGGTTGGGAGTGAGTTGGATTATTTTAAAACGAGATCGAGATAACTTCGGAAGAGCTAAACGTAGCAATTGAACCTGAGGCAGAACTAAGGAAATGGAAGAGAGAACAAAATAAAATAATAAAGAGCAAATGCGAAGGCGAAGAAAGAGAAAGATAGAGACAAAGATAGAAAGAGGACGAAAAACCGAGAACATTGAACGAAAACGAGAGAACAACTCGAAGAGTTAAGAAACACACGTAGGGATAGAAGGGATATATAATAGGAGGAAAGTAAACATACGAGGCGAGAGACACGATGCAAAATGCGGGAAGGAAAAATATGAGGGTGACGTACGCTTACAGAGATGAAGATAGAGCAGGGGAATTGGGCAGAGGGTTAGAGGGTTAGAGGGGACGAAGATTTGGAGAACGCACACTGTTAACTCGAGATTGGAAAGTTACCCGATCGTGTGATTGCGTTTAGACGGCTAAGTTCGAAGGGAAGGAAGCCAAGGGCGAAGTGATCTCGTTTCGGCGAGTTTCTTCATCGTCGATTTATTCTATTTGACGTGTGATCGTTCTCGCGAAAATAATAAACCAATGTGTATCGATTGGACGTCGACGGTTGAAAAGACAATAAGCATGAGGAATTCAGCAATGAGGTTTTATTATTGTATATTTACATCGATAAAACGTAATAAGATCCTATGGGAATAACGTTGAAATATTTCAATACGATGAACTATTGGAAACGAGAGGATAAAGTTAAATTTAAAAAAAATGTCCCAGATTTGTTCAGTTACCGCTTTATGAGAGTGCCAATCATATTTATTATTTATTTTTAAAGAAGAATATATGATTGAACCATATCTCGAGACTACATTTTGTATGATCTTTACAATGTTATTTATTTCCTGGCATCGAGATTATCAACATTAATCCAGCTATTGAATATTTCACAAATCTTACCTACATGCATCGTAATCTTTTATTTAAATGCAATGTACATTTTGTACATTTAATGTACGCTTACGCGGGAAATCGATTCAAGTATACACCGTGAAACAACAGTTGAAAAACCAGTTTTTAATGGAATTTTCAGAATTTAGAGAAGCTTCTCTGTTTAAGAGGGAACGATGTAATGAACGGTGTAATGAAAAGCAACTAAGGCTTTTATCAAGAGACAGAACACAAAGACTAAGCACCCTTAACGCACCCACGGACGGACATGCGGCACGGCTCCTTTGCGAGGATGTCGGGAGCGAGGCGGATGTCGCTGAAATTAAACAAGTGGTAAAGCGTTCTGCGCTTTGTGCATGATACGCACAGTTGCTCACTGTAAATATAAACGTGATACTAAATTCCTAGATACTAAATCCTCAAAACTCAAAATCCTCAATTATTCAGATTTTTAATATATATTTAGATCTTTACTGTTTCCGTACATAATTATATACGATACGTTTCCTGTAATTTCGAAAAAAAATCATCTCGCTTTTATTAATCATACTTTTCACATTAGTCACGTTATTTCATTTTATATTATTATACATTTATACTATTATACATCAGTATTTCCTCAGCAAAAATTTGGAATTGTCCAAGTTATTAAATCGGATTCTAAATTAGATCAAAAAATTTATCACTAGAATGAATATTGGAAATAAGGTCTATTAATGAATCTTGTTCTTATCCCACCATGCATTCTCAACTGTACTCGTATTATGTATTATTTCCTTTAGAATTTTTAAATTACAATTATGCAAAACTGCTCAATACATTCGGTGTAGTACACGCATCATCGAAACTCACAATGATGCGCCTCACAGATCCCGTACAATGCCACAGAAACAATAGCCGGGAAGTTTGTTTCTGAATGACGGCGAGCACAAACTGCCGCGCCGCACCGGCCGATGCTCAGAGGAGGAATATGATTTTATAATATAGAGGGAGAGAATACTGGTCGTTATATTGGAATGAAAGAGGGGAATGCTTCCGGAATGAACTCCGTTCTCGTTCCCGTTCGCGTGTGGGGGATATTCGCGAAACGACCGGGCGCGGGCGAAGTAGTGAGTACATCGGTCGAATAGGGCACTCCGGTATTTCCCTCCTGCGGTCGGCGAGATCCGTTTAAATCCCGTCGGCACCGCCGTACGGCTAGTCCACTGGCTTCTCGACAAATTACTCGGCCCCGATAGCGCAGCAATTCCCAGGATTCCGGCTCTTCGGCTCTCCGGCTCTCCGGCTCTCCGGCTCTTCGGCTTGGTGGTCCATAGCCCTGGACTATGGCTCGTGCCGGCTCGTACATGCTCGATCCGATCGGCTGAGCAAGGTCTAATAGATGCCGCGCCTATATCTTTCAACCAACTATCGCCAGCTCGCAGGCGTTGTACCGTCTAATAATCTGTTTGCGACTATCCAACAACAATGATTTTACCAAGAGTTATCGATAACATCATAAACTTAATTGCCTCGGCGAGTACAGATTTTTAAGCATTTTATATTATTATACAAAGAAACTTGATAGTCTTTAAAAATAAATACTACTAAACTTTGTTTAGTAAAATTAAATGTACATCAGTTCATACGTTACTGAATTTTTGCATAAACAACTGTTAAAATTTTCTCAACAGTTTTGAGCAATTATTTAATCGAAAATATAAATAATTCCATTGTACTAAGTTTCTTTTAAGCTTAATAAAACTTAAACTGTGTTAAATATCAGAGAGTCATTAGAGAGAAGCAATTATAAGCAATAATTTGCTTCGACGGGTATGCCAGGCTTCCAGCGTTTGATCAAAAAATTTAGTAGTCTTCGGAATTAAATATATTTTAATAAACACGTTACCCCAAATCTTTGCATAAATAGCTATTAATATTTTCTCAACATTTTCCAGCTGTTGTTTAACAGAATATATAAATAATCATACTAAATTTCTTTCAAGCTTAATCAAGCTTAATCATACTGAATTTCGTTTGTGGTTAATTTAATTTCATATCTGACAATGAGAAAAAGATCTTAATCCAACAAGTCCTAATAATTTCATTATCTATGTTCATTAATTAATAATATCTTTCACTCCCCTTTCGAGGACGGAAGGAGTACGGAAATATCTTACTGGCGCGATCAATTATGATTTAATCCGACTTCGCGGATGCGTAATAGTGAGACTAGTCGTCGCCCTTAACGTACGCTCGGAAAACATTTTCAGGGGAGAGAGAACTAGTGAGAGAGAGCAGACATTTCCCATTTTGCGGAGACCACAGTGCCACACCGCGCGCGCTTGCTCGATCTTATCAAGAAAGATTTCCGGGTTTGAGAGTATTCCTTGCGCTATTTTAAGAATGATCCGCCTCTTTGTTAGAATTTCGTATCCGAGATCCACGCCATTATACCGAAGGCAATATCCGCGCGAAAAATATAAAGGCCGCTAAAAGTCGCGTATTTTCGTTTCTGTATAAAAATAGAAACATCGCTTTATACCTGGGATCTATTTTCCATTTCCTGGCTATTGTGGGACGATAACAATAAACCGCAAGCACGTGGATTTAATAAGCGATAGTATTTTTACGGCGGTTTTCAAATTAGGAAAAAATGTTCCATGTTGAACTTTTAGATATTGTAGTTTTTCTCTGTTAAATTGCGATATTACTTCGCATATTTAGGTAGTTTACTTTAATACATGTATTTTTCTCTCTCTCTCTCTCTCTCTCTCTCTCTCTCTTTATCTATCTATCTATCTATCTATCTAGCTCTATATATATATATATCTATGTCCCTCCCTCTTCACGCACATTTTGTATAACACAAAAGAGTAAATATAGATACGTATTTTCCCTGATTGAGAGCTAATTAAAAACGGAAATTAGATTTACATATTGAACATTACGGCAGCACAATATCAATTACATATTAAATATTTCTACAAATAGCGACATTTCATTACAAAACTGATTGCGGTTGTACGAGATTCGAAATATCACCGGCCTATTCATTATTGCGCATGCAATTTCCTCGACAGCTACTGTGTTTTCCTACAAAAAAAAAAGGGATCTCGATGACAAGCGGCCGTGGTCGATCGTGACCACGATTGATCGATTTCCAAACCGGGAGTTCTTCTCGAAGAAACTAGGTGGGAAGGACGATAACTCAGAGATGGATAACGAACATCTATTTTGACAGGAGATGAGCGTTGGTATAAGGGTAGACCACAGAGCAGGAGCTGTGCAGTAGGTACCCCCCTCCCTCCCCCCCGTAAACGGAGGAAAAGGGAAAGGAGGTTGGCGGCGGCCCGGCTCGAGGCCCGAGGCATACATTATGCTAAGCCGGCCATTAGTGGTTGAAATATGTTTCGCGTGCCCCAGTCAGTTACCGGACGAGCAGTAGGAAGGCATCTACCGGCGCAGCGTTCTCCGACTGCTGCGGCGTCCCGAACAAACGGCGCGCGCCACCTCCAAGGCGTTGCATTACGCGGCTACACGCGCTTCCCAGTTATTTGCAACTCTAACGACCGCTAATTGGCTCGTCGGTTCTCTGCCTCGCGGCTCCGCTCCACGTGGTCTTAAGACAAACCAGTAACTGATACGCTGCGTTAACCGCTTTCGTTGTTCATCCTCGTGCGAATGCGGACAGAAATGTGAGTACTTTCCATCGTGATTTTCAAAAACTTTAGCATCAAGTTTCTACATTCATAACAGAAAGAAAGATATGGTAGCAATTATAAAAGTAACTGCTATACAAGTTTTATATTGCTCCCTTACTTCAGGAATGACACATCTTAAAAAAAAAATGTGATTTTCGAGTTATTATCATGAATGAGTTAAAGATTACTTTAATTAACAAAAGTAAATTAACTTAACTTCACAATCTGTCTGCCAATTATTTGTTCTTGTAAATAAAAAAATTTTCAAAGAGGTCATAATATCTTCTACAAAAGTGACGCGTACATTTTGAGTAATGTTGTTTTTATAAATAAAAAGAAATCTTCTACAGAGAATATTTAAAGTTAAGACAGTTTTGATAATTAAAATTTAAAGAAGAAATTGTTTTATTTTGAATTCAATAATTTTATTTAATCGAAATAAATATAAACTAATAATGATATTTCGAGTTATTTTTGTTAGTCACTTTCGATGAATTATTCTGGACTTGTTAAAATTTTGTTCAGAGAAAAAATTGTCCAGAATATGAAAAAAACAATCCAGAATAATTCATCGAAAGTGACTAACAAAAATAATTCGAAATAAAACCACCATCAGTTTATATTTACCTTGCTCAATTAAAATGACCAAATTCAAAATAAAATAATTTCTACTTAAATAAGAGATATGTTTGACTTAAATACATACATTCTTTACTGAAAAAAATAAAGAAAAAAATAAGAATTAAATTAATTTAATTAAAAGAATACAATTTTTGTCTTAAAATGGAAAATTAAAATTGTCACAACTCAAAAAGAATAGTTTTAAAATATCGTGAAATGAAAATGATAAAAAAAATGACGTTCATGCACTTTTATATTTATTCTTTTTAGCGATATTTGATGAATCAATAATTTTCCATTAAGTCGGAAAAAATTTTCGTTTTCTCTTTTTAAAAGTTTATTTTTTGGAGTGTTTGTGTTTCATTACTTTTAAAATAACGAAGTATGTAGAATTAATGCACACATACACGCACGCACGCACGCACGCACGCACGCATATATATAAATAAATGAACTATTTTATTGTTATTGCAAGTATAAAATAGTTTTTCAATTACACGTATACATTAATTCTATATGTATGTAAAACTGTAGTTGTAACTTTTATATAATCTGCTATCATTATGTTTGTTTTTAAATATGAAGTGATACATGAAATGACATTAAAAATGTTATAATTATATCGATTTTTAAATATCAATAATATTATAAACGTAATGAACACATAGGATAAATCTCAGAGAGATAGATAACATAATTGCGAAGAAAAATGAAAAAGAAGATTAATGACAATATTCACATCTTTATTATTGCATTTCCTGCGGCATCGCAGTGCACGCAGTTTTTATTGACTTGTAGTTTGCCCCGGTCAATTCAATTTTTCACTCACATTCGGATCTTAATGAAAATATTCCCATTTACCATTGTCCGACTATTCATTTGCATGCTATCGAACTAAACAAAATACACAACCTGTTAGTTAAACGTCCAACAACCATTGCTCGTTAGTTTGCCCTTGTTTACTTACTTTTATTTGCACAAATGCAACCTATTTTTATATATATATATATATATATATATATATACATGTATAGAAAATGTGCGCTGCGTAACCGTTGCGTAGCTGCGCCCATTTCAATTACGACACGGTTACGATTCAGTAATAAAAAGAAAGAGCTTTCGAATCCTGATCAAACCGATGGGATCAGCGGATACTCGATGAAATCTCATTACAGTAAATGTATGCTGGTTTTCCTGATGCACGGATAATACCCGCCATCAAGGGAGATGTCAGCCAGCTCGTACGAATTTCATGACATCGTAAGGCATCGACTCAGCTGCCAGAACATCTCCTTTTATTGATCACAAACGAATGATACGTCTGAAACTGTAATCAAATCAGAGAAAGTTACAAGTCATTTATTCCAAATGAAAAGATTATACCCGGTCTCAACTGCAATCATCAAAAATCAAATTATAAATAGTAATTTTGAGAAATGTACTGTTAAAATTGTAAAAAGGGTGTTTTATTATATATTTTTACATATTACAATTTTATATGTAGACATATTGTAGAGGTTTTATTGTAAAATTAAAAATTGTTGCGACTTTCATCCCATAAAAAAATTAGTTGTGTCGATTATAATATAATTAAAAAGATATTTATGATTAATACGGTCTATTAATATCATATATTAAAGTCGCAATTTTGACACAATAGACGTAATTAGAATTCTTATAGATTTTAATGTAAAGTTCATTTACCTACTTAATTAATAGCAGCTAAAAATTAAAATTTGCAGTTGATAAGGAAATAGTTTGATATATTTGCAGCAGACTGACATCATTTATCATCATTTTGTCATCAAAATGACGACAAATAACGTCAATTTGTTTGCTGAATTAACTTTCTACTTTATATTAGATAGTTTTGAAGACATACTGTAGTTATCGAGTGAGAATAAAGTTAGTATTTCAGTATAAAAATTCGATTTAGTGTATAATGTTTTCTGTATATAGGCAGAGTTTAATTTCATATCTCGGGGTTTATCTCCAATAACCGAGATACCTCCGCCGGATTAAAATTAATTCTATCCGGGAAAATATTTTTATCGCAACCGTAACGATACGCATCGTGGGAAAACGTGCGACTTAATTAAGAATTTCCAATTGGCTATACAGCGTTGGATACCGTTATTACAAGATGCGCTAGGAATAACTTCAGGAAAAACGAGAAATTTAAGCGATGCCACGTGTATATTCTTATTTCCAAAATTTCTAATTAAATGTCAAATTTTAAAAATAATTTTAAAAAGATCCCTAATTACGAGCTCGAATTTGAATAAATAAGATGGTTTTATAAATAATTCTATTGTACGTCGCACATTGGAAGCTCTTATAATCCTCCAAATGTTAATTCTTTGCTTTTATATGTGTGTGTATAGCTATATATAACTTGAATTGATAAAATAGTGCCCCAATGTGCGACGTACAATAGAATTTATAAAATCTTCTTATTTACTCAAGCTCGAGCTCATTAATTAGGGATCTTTTTAAAATTATTCTTAAAATTTGACATTTAATTAAAAATTTTGAAAATATTGGGTTGTCTGGAAAGTTCGTGCCGCAAAAGATTTAAATTTAATAAATGAAATTAAAAATTTAAATCTTCTGCGTTTCAATTTTCCTTCAAAATCGGCACGAACTTTCCGGACAACCCAATAGAAATCTACACGTCGATCTGTTGGAAATTATTTTTACAATTTTGTTTTTATTATTCAAGTATCGATATAAATGACTATAGAAATTTTTGTATTACGAAGATTAACTGATGTCATTCAATAGAGAACTTGTCGGGGATGCAAGAAATACGAGTAGGTGAAAAGATTTAGAATAAATGATGATGCTTCATCAATTACCAGTAATAAAGCGTGCGGTAATAGAGAATATCACCGAGACAGATTGCCTCGCGTGAAAATATTTTTCTTTTCACTCCTACACATCGTCGATGAAGATACTTTTGTCACCATTACTTACGTCATACTCGAGAGATTCTGCGCTTAATATCGCATTGCTCTTACACACAGTCTGTCGTTGGAAGATAATAAAGTGATCCTCTTTTTCTCATCGTACCTTTTATTCC
>Ga0157363_1005217_pt1 | contig 12091 bp, 8 predicted proteins | sample AttsexASBM1_FD_111477 | JGI IMG/M metagenome (GOLD analysis project Ga0157363, IMG submission 111477) | Fungus gardens microbial communities from leaf cutter ant in Ribeirão Preto, State of São Paulo, Brazil - Atta sexdens ASBM1 | ecosystem: Host-associated > Fungi > Mycelium > Unclassified ...
AAGAATATAATATTCTGGAAAATGTTAAACTATATTGAAAGAACAAGTTTTCCTGAAGTATTTAAAAGTAGACATCAATTTGAAAATAATTGTGTTGGACCATCAAAATAATTATATAGAATGATCAAGCTGATTACTGAAATGTCAAAACTTTTTATAGCATTAGTCATCGTGTTTAAAAATATTATATAATTGTTTTGATGGTCTAACAAAATTATGTTTAGATCTATATCTAGCAAATATTTTAAATATTTCAGCAAATCATTCTTTTCGTGTAAACATATTAGAACGATACATTTATTATTAAAATAAAATCCCAAATAAACTGCGATACTTAATAAAATTTAAAAAACACAAAAAGTTCGCAGCCGTTTTATTATGGATTTGTTATCGATTTTTATTTGTATTGAAACAAATAGATTTGATCAGTTATTAGGCGTTTCATGGATTAACTTCACGTATGTTTGCCAAACATTAACTGTATATTCGATCGGTGAGGTAATGTAATTCAGTGCAATTATAGTATCGTCGATAGCAGTACTCATTAGAACACGCTGTGTACCTGCCTTCATCAAATATATGTGCACATGGGGGAAGCGAGTGATCAAGTATCTAATTATTAATTAATAAATAAATGGAATGATGCACGAAATATCGCGTAATTACCATCATATTTTACTGTACTAATATTTATTTACATTGCTAGATATCAAAGGAGCAATAGCAATCCTATCTCTTGAGTTAAAAAACATTTGTTATTTTTAATTTTCATGTATATCAAAACATAAATCAATCTATTTTTGTAAAACATAAATCAATATATTTTGTTACTTTAAAAAATAAACAACGTCCATATTAGCGCACGTCCATATTAACGCCCGTGCGCTTGGTAAATGATAAATTAAATTTCAATCAAATTTAATATATTTTTATAACCTTAATTATTAATATACTTTTCTTAAGTTAGACTGTTTATTGTTTTAGTTAAATTAACGGTTTAGAAACGGTAACATATTTAGAAGTGACGTAGAAATGATAAAAAATAATTCATATTGGATACAGTTCGACGAATTTAATAGTATACGGTATATATAACGTTTAGTATTGTAATTATATATTATCCGTTCGATATCGTACTTACTTTGTGTCGCTTTCTACATAACTTACGTAACTGTCACTTACGTATCACTTTTAACATGATGAATATGCATGCTTACCTGCAACAGAAACGTAACAAAAGGTAGATTAATGTCTTATAAAGTATTATATTTAGTATAAATAAGTATATATTTATTATAAATTAAGCTTGCTTAAATGCATAAAATAATATTTCCTTTCGTTAAACATCGATATTAACTTTTACTCACTATTTTGCTATTTTGCCATAACTTTATTCGGTACCACTATGTATAAAATAGCAGAATAGTCTCGTTTGAAAGTCGAGAGGTAAGCCGTTCAGGGAAAAATTCTCGAAGGATTTTCCTTCTTTTCCCAGCCGTATAAAGGTTACTAACAGAATCGCTTAAAGCGGGTATGCAAAAGTTGCATGGCAACCGGATACTATACTTCGCGCGCAGTTCTATTTCGCAACATAGCAACGATAACGGTGCTTGTGAAAGATATAGATATTATTAGTAATGTCATTGTAACTATATGCCCTGAATATTACTGTACTAAATATACATATATTATAGAAGCAAAATAAGGATAGCAAAATTAGTATTTTCTTTGCTCACAATATCTGCAACAAAAATGGTATAAAAAATAAATTTCTATTATTACAAGATATTTTTTGAGAGAATATCACAAATTTAAACCCTCCTAATATTAACAAGATACTAAATATTTTATATATGTATAAAATTAAATTTGAAATTGTAAGTTAATTAAAATAAGTTTTAAGCATAATTAAAAATTAAATAGTACGTATAAAGAACCATTTTTTAATTTCATCTATTTATAAAATATGTCAAAGTAAAAGCCATTCTTTTCATACAGTAAAGAGGCTTTGTGAAAAGAATAAATTTTGCATTGATATAAATTTTATAAATAGGTGAAACGTGAAATAATTCTCCATACGCAATTCAATTAAAAAATTAAACTTATTTTAACAAGATATTTAATTTTAAAAAGTGACAACAAACAGTGATTTTATATTAAAAAACACTAAAAAAAAATTAGTCCCCATAACTGAAAGGAATGTAGGAAAAGTGGTTCTCTGGAACTTCATCTTTATTCTCTCGCTTGCAAAATGTACTCAACGACCGTATCGACATTCTAATTCCCGAAATTCTGCAGAACTATACATATAAACGTAATGACGCGCGCAGACTCAGCTCCTGTGCTCCGCTATAAAAGTCGCGCCAGCTAGCACGGAAGAATAAAGAAATCCTCCAAGGACTCTTCCAACTTTCCACACGGTGCGCGTTAACAGATCGCATAAAGATTACTAATGGAATCCATACGAGCGTATAAAAGTTGCCCCGAGTGCGTCGGGCTGCGATGCTTCGCGGCAATGCTAGTGCCGCATTAGCGAGTTCGCGCGTATTCAACCCGCGATGGCCTTAGATGGGAAAATACCAGTGGAAACCGGAGGGCCGACTGCCGAGGCGAAACTGCATTTTAGCCGCGGCAACGGCGGAGCTCGCCCTGGCGCCGGCTGATTGGGGAAAGCCCCGGGGAGCCGTTTCGTCGTCTTCCTCATCTTCGTCTTTTTGGATTCTTATTCCACGTGCCGAACCCGGCCATGCCCGATCCTCCCTGTGCACCCGCCTTCACGATCGTTTTACGCGCCAACTACACACGAGGAAACGTGTGTAAATGGTGGACGTGGGTCTGTCGTAACCACCCAGGTACACTTTTCGCTTGCGCAGGATCCGCTGAAAATTTTACAGCGACCTCGAAGAGACGAGAAGGAAGGAGTTAGACACCCGTGCTGGGGCTGACGAAGGCGGACGGGGAGGAAAGGTTCGAGAAGGTAGAAGGCTCGTTCGAATTTTCGTGTCTGCGACGTTTTAATAAATTACGAAAGCTTCGGGCGCACTTTCGTGGATAGCTCAACGGGGGATCGTTTACGGCGGCTTCGAAATGAATTTGTTATCGTCGTCGAGCCAGACGGCGAACGTGAACTTTCCGCTACGTGCCCGTCGATCATGCCAACGTCGAGCGGTTAGCAACTTATTAGTCGATCAGTTTCCCGAAAATAATATAGGTAATACGAATGTACATTAAATTATTACGTATTTAGACAACTTACTCATAACATACCATAAGATTTCATCTAATTTATATTAAATTTATATTGTATTATTATTATTATTCACATATTATTATTAAAATGATTCTGTCACAAAAAGCAAGTTTGTACAATATTTTTCAAAAACGAAATTAATTACAGACACAATTAATTAAATACAATTTAAAACACGAATTATCTATAATCACAATATTGATATTACTTATTGATTATTTTCTTCAGGTTAATTCATTCAACAGTTATTTTATAAAAACATACTCGTCAGAACACAAATGATGCCTTCCCTTCAATTGCGTTATCGAATTGCACACAATAACGCATACTTCTTGCACACTGCATAACATATATCATGTCAGAGAGTCGCTGCATGTATAATCGCGACAATGACCAAATCGTCAAATCGTTATCTTGGCAACGATATAGCTATCCGAGAGAGGTAAATAATTTAACAGCTCACAATTAATATCCCGATCTGATCGGACAATTAATGAGGGGTCAAAATAACGCGGGTCTACACTGTTAAATCTATAGTGCCAAATTTAACCTAATATGAATCGCCATTGCTCCTACTAAATATATCGTTATTTTTTACAAAAACAATATTTAAATTTGACACTATATTGTGTCAATTTACATTATATAGTGTTACACTGTATAATATCAAGTATAAATATTGTTTTAGTATAAAATAACGATATATTTAGTAGGAACAGTAGCGACTCACGTTAGGTTAAATTTGACACTATAGATTTAACAGAATAAATGAACGACTTAATCGAACATAGAACTGGATCGGAATTATTTCACCGTATTTCCGATGACTTTTATGAGGTAAAGAGTTTTTTCATCGCACAATCTTAAATATCTACTTTCTTGGATTGATCTTTTCTTTCTCCGAGATCAAAGGTTATTATATTTTGTAAGACTTATAATCATGGTAATAATCTTTAGTTTTTTAATTAAATGGCCGATTTCCAAATAAAACTTGACGTACGTTTATTTTAAAGCAATAAAATCATCAAAAGTTTCACATGATTTTTAGATATATTATAAAAGAAAAAAACATTGGAACACATTTTGCATATTTATTTATGGCATTTCTTCCTCCATTAATATTATATCGAGTTCATCCGGTTATGATATAATCCTCAAATAAGGATGAGCATAAAAAAGTGACTTAACGTAAGCCGGATAAAAGTGACACGGTGCGAGAATAGAGACAACCTTCTTCTTCGACAGAAAAAAAATCGCACATTTTTTCATACTTATGAAACGAGCGCCCCTTATAGTGATAAGAAGCCAAAGTATCGCATGACATAACTCAAACGGGAGGTGACCTGAGTCGAGGGAAAATGCATTCGATGATGCAATATAATAGCGCGATAAATATACCAAAGAGAAAGTACACATGCATACGCGCGAGCGCGCACGATAGAATAGAATAGAATGATTGCTCTCGATTTTGCCAAAAAAGGAAGGAAGACAAATAGCTTAAAAAATCTCTTTGTTCATGCTGTTTCAATAAATCTCTTTGTCTCGTTCCCCGCAGCATGACGACCAATTCCGGTTGGCGCTCCCGACTGTGACGAACGTAGTTTCAAAACCGGGCGGACCCCATTTCAGTTGCAGTTCGCGGCGCCAGATATCGTAATGATGGTACGCATGAATGGCGAGGAAGTCTCTATTGGGTCGTACAGGAAAAGCAAACGAAACAAATGCGATCGGGGCACGCCGCGCTGACTCGAATTCGAATCTAAACGAGGAGAACTGGTGAAATTACGCGAACGGAATATGTGAACAGTAGATAAACGAAAAAAGAAGGAGAGAGTAAGCAAGCAAGCTGGCGAAGGCGCAACGGGGATCGGGAGAAAGAGAAAAAAAAATGGCGAAAATAGGGTAATGTTAGATGGGAAAAATGGAGGAAGAGACAGATAGAGACTGTGGAATTGTAGAATCTCTCTTGACAGGACGGTAGGGAGACGGAAGAGAAAAGGGGAAGAGTTTTGGGAGGGTGCGGAGGTGGCATATAAAAGCGAGGTAGTGGAAATCCGGACTGGCTGAAAGGAGCGATGCGGGATTACGAAAGGATTTATTTGAGATTTTCTGCTGCCGCTTCTGCCGCCGCCGCCGCCGCCACCGACGCCGTCGTCGTTGCCGTATAGCACTGCACAACTCGGCTCAGTTTGGTGTACAAATAACAAAAAAAAATAGGAACGGCAAGGGAGGAGTAGAGAAGGAAGGATAACTCTCAGCGTGCAGTCACTAGGGCGGACAATAAAATCATTCCGATTGGCGTATCGAAACATAGCATGTCGCGATGTTGCATTTGCCCGTACGTAAATCGGATTGCTCCATACCGTATATCGCATACCTGCTATTGTATTTGCTAACAACAAACCGTCCGTGTCTTTTTCTAGAGCTTACATCTAACATCGAGTCTGACGTGAATAAAACTCGATGGCGTCACGTTAAATCATTCAAAATGCACATTGCCTTCGATATTTTCATAAGTAATTGCTCCCTTTCTCATATATTTTTATTTTTAAAAAATTATATATTTTTACATTTTCTTTGTAAGAGAAATTTTCTTTTTACAAAAGCATATTTGCGATAGATTATTTTTTTTTTAGTACCAATGTAATTTTTCCTACATAGTAATTAAGAAATGGAACGCTAATTTCAATCAACGTACATTAAATATGTAACTGAAAAATTTTAATTAATAAATTTTTACTTGACTTAGACAATATTATCGCATATCTACATCTCATCATAATTATTATTAACATTTATTTTTATTATAGATAATCTTTATTATTGTACAACACAAGTTTTTGCAAAATGGATCAAAATCAAAATTGAAAGGTTTGATGAATTCTTTGCGGACATCGGATCGTTCGAGGATAGAAATGTCCATTAAGAATGGGCCATCTCTATCGAGAAACCAGTAATGCCTTCGTTATAATCTGGCGAATGAAAGTTTTCGTACTATCGAAAATACGTCAAGACGTATCGGAATCCGAGCAGGATGGCATCATCGTTATAGCGGAACTAGCAGGTTGGGCGGCACCGCAATTAGTTTCGTTCCCTTTCCGTGTTCTCTCGCCTGTCAGTTCCAATCTTTTTACTTTATCTTACAAAAATGAGAGACCACGAAGACACCGAGCAAAAAATAACGAAGGGCTAACGATAAAAATTAAACGATCATCACGTTACAATTTAAAAGTATCGAATTCTATATTTTTAATGTTGGTTTGATGTTATGATCGACTGATTGACGTTTTTACAGTGATTTGATGTAATCGATTTATTAATAGATATAGATGTCTAATGAAATAGAAAAATAAAAAGGAAGAAAAAAAAATAGAGAGAAAGAGAGAGAGAGAGAGCAAGGAAGAGAAGGAAAAAGAAAAAATTAATTCAAGTCTCTCAGCTAAACACATAGTTTCAGAAATGATAAATTGACATATTAATGAAGTATAATGTATCACAAGATTTTGCGTCTAGTGGGCAAACTTACGCAAAACATTATCGGCAATACTTGATCTTTTCCTTTAGCAAAGTTTCGGGATGACTAATGATCCTTAGATAGCACTTGCCTCAAAATACACTGATATGCTGGTCACAGGATTATTAAGTGTCAGTAATCTCCCTTAAAAATCTCCCTGATAAAGTAATAGAAAGTATTAAAAACTCATGTTATAAATTTGTAATATATAAATAATATAATCACATCGTTGATATTGTTTTTTGTTGGTGTTATTAACTCTTACATATACTTTTTAAAAAGAAATAGAAAGACGTATTCACTAATAGATTCAAAATTTTTTAATCAAATGGAAAAATTACAATTAAATAAAGTAAACTGACTATCAAACATTAATACTTTCATGTTAAAATGCTATAAATGTTGTTTTAAAAATTTCTTTTCAATCAAAATTTTTTATATATATATATATATATAAAATTTTGGTTGAAGAGAAATTTTTATTATACGTGTATATATATATGTATAATATATATATATATAAACAATAAACATAAATTATAAATAAGTTTTTTAATGTTAATAATTATTTTTAATGTTAATAATTATTTAGAAATGATTTGTCAAAAATTCCAATACAAAGAGACAAAAAATAAATTATTCTCTCTCACACACACACACACACACACACACACACACACACACACACACACACACACACACACACACACACACACACACACGTATATACTAAGCAAAGATTCGTCACCAAAAGGTTAAGTCAAACTAAATCTTAACTGCCGTCGCGATCTGCTTAATAGCACGCCACAGTTAAGACAGGTGGATAAGCATGGTTCTCAAACCTCGAATAATATTACGAGCGATGACATTCACTCCAACGACGACGACATCCGTAGTTAGAGTAGAGTAAAGCACGACGCATTAGTCGGCAAGCCGGTGCAAGGTTCGTCCGCGCAGTGTGTGCGCCAACTTCGAAACAACGATTATTATCCGTGCATACCGAGATGTATGTATATTAGTTAGAGAAGCTACCGAATTGCCGACGCTAATAAAACCGGTGCAGGTGCAACCGCCGCGTTTGCGTGCACTGCATATCGTCACCGCAGCAATTAATAATCATTACATTAGGGCGGTACTCCCGCATACCGAAGTACCTGCCGCCTGTAATCTATCCATTTGCAAATCCCCAAGAGAATGGGACAACACAAGTAAGACGTTTCAAACTTACGACGATATTAACTGTCTTATTCCCAAATTATACCTGACTACTCAGCAAAATACTTCCATACTTACTTAATCATTTCTAATACTGAATAATATTGGTACATAATAATTTGGTTAATTTTCTTTGGAGTTACATAAATTCTAAACATATTGCGTGATTATACATTCAAGAAATCGTGTTGTATGATCTTATAATAATCAGTCTTATACTATCTGATATTTTCGGCGAAATTAAGTAATTTCGCAGAACAAAACGATAGATGTTTCTTCAATTTAAACATTTTTTGTGCTTGGTTCATCTGACAACGAAAAGATTAATAGAAACCTGAAGGTTCTGCGCGCGTAATAAAAAACCTTATAGCACTGATAAATCGAAACATTGCGTCGCCTTCATCTGCCTTCGTTCATGTCGACTTTTTGCTACAAGGGCGGTAACGTGAGCAGCATCCCAAAATTGCGAAACTCATATTCGTGATTGATATTCCAATCGCATCCACGATGTAACCGATCATCCACGTTGCCACGTCTTGGTAATTGCATCTGGCTTTGCGACACCATGGCAGTAACTCAACACCTGACACGCTTGCTCTTAATAGAACACGAACTGGAAGAGACAGATATAATATGTGTCTCACGCCAAATAATCGCGTCACAAATAAAACGCCAATATTTCGATCAAAATTAAAACAAAATATTAACAAAAATTGTAGGGACAAGCAAAAAAAACCTAATCTTAATAAGATTTGAAAATGTTTTGGCTGTATAATATTAGTCAAATGCAGTAAAAATATGTTAGCCAATGTCTGTCAATATCGATCAAAAAATTTCATCGTAAATCTGTTTTAAAATCAACTGCAAGGACAAAACATTATTTGTCTTTTATTAGCTTGTGCAGTACGATTACCATCTTTTATTACAGTTTTAAATAAATAACTTTTAAATGAGTAAGTGAAACCAAATAAACTTTGTAAATTTATTAAATTTACTAAATTTACAAATGAGTAATGTGAGACGCAATTTTATATTTAAAAAAGCAAACAAAATAATTAAATAACTTTTAAACCAGCAAGAGAATTGTGCTCAAATTTTACATAAATACTCAGATGTAATAATAGAACGATCTATAAAATTTTCATATTTTCGAAAAATTTTCCGAATTTTAAATTGACAAATATATCTTTAATATTCTCTTCAAATATTTCACAATTTAAACTAGTTTTATTTACTGAGATTAATAAACGAAATTAATATAATATGTTGCTTTTTATTTTTAAAATTATTGATATTGTTAATTTGTTCAATAACTGTATAATTCAAACATTTTTAATGGGTTCTAAAGTAAAACAAATGTTAGCTAAATTTTAATTAAAAGATTACAACCGCGTTAAATAAATTAATGTCTGTGAGTGAAAAAAATGATTGAAAATTAATGATTTACTGATTATAAGTATTTATTATTACAGGATAAGAATTTCTTTCTTTTGTAGCATTTTCCATTTACTAAATAAAAGAAAAACATTTGCGTCAAATTACTCGTATCAGATAAAATTACTACTATTTATATGTCGAATTGTTTACGTTTGCTTTATTATCATATAATTTCATTATAATAAATATTTTTCTTCATGGATTCAAAGATCGCGATCAGTCTGTATCTACTCAAATGCGATGCGATCACCGAGACATGACGTGGCGACGGCGACGTCTGCCTCCCTATCGGTCGTGCGCGCCTAACTGTCCTATCGCCGCCTCTTCTCTCTCTCTCTCTCTCTCTCTCTTTCTCTCTCTCTCTATTGCCGGGCGTTTCCGTTCCTCGGAACTCGCGTGCAACCGCGAACTGGGGAAACCCTCTGGCGTTTTATACGACCGACCAGGCGCCAGGACGGCTGCTTCGGGTCGCGGAAGTCGTCGCGCTGGCGGTTTTCTCTTTGTAAGTAGTAGACACGCGCTCTTGCCCGCCGCTCGTTTATGCACTCGCACATTGCCACTCTGCCCCCCCCCCTCCCTTTCATCATTCCGCGACAATGTTGTTCGAAGTCATTGCTCACTGAATGACAAAGCCCGTAAATTATTTCCAGGTGAAGCACAATCGTTAATAACCGTAAGCAAAAGTCACTGAACACATCAGTATACAGCTGATGCTCACCCACTCTGAAAGCTCGATGCATGAGGTGGCTTACTTACATAGACCATACTACATATACCACATACATGCGAGCAATTCGCGTAGTCACCTGCGTCGACTGAGGCATATACTAAGAAGTTTCGCCCAACAACATTTCCAGAGAGGACGATTAAAGGGAATCGCCTCTGTACGACACAGGAGTTCGGGGTTATCAAACGGGATACGGGGGTAGTTAGACACAAACATGTGTGTGTATGTGTCTGTACGTGTCGCACTCGTGCGGATTCACGTGCACGTGTATCGGCGCGGGGACGTACGTGCAGGCGAACTGCATCGTGTGCGAGCACGTTGAGGCGAATGAGGGTGGTACTGAGAGAACGAGGGGCAATAGGGGTTGGCGGTCGGTCCGAGGGGTGCGGGTGGCGGGCAATAGTCGGAGTGGCGCCGCGACTCCCGTGACGTCTGTCGGCGCGTCGGCCAATCAATAGCATCCCCATGGCAACCACAGATAACATCGGACACACACCGTGCCGCGCAACCACGCCGTCTTTCGGTACTTCCTTTCTCCCCGATGCCCAAACGAAAGGCCGAAGAGAGTCGCGGAGTCTAAGAACGCAAGACGGACGGAAAGATCGTGGGAAAAGATTTTTTAGAGAGAACGCTTCTTCATTCTTAAGTTATCTGAAACCGATCCCCCCCCCCCTCTTCCCTTTCGCACTCTCATCACCCCTATGTATTTCTCTTCCTGCCTATCTTTTTCTCCTATAACTTTTCTATTCCGTTCCATCTCTTTATTTCTATCTCTTCTCTTGTCCATCTCAATCTGCGTGATCGGTCGCGCGATACTCGTTTCGTCGTTCACTGACGGCTTTCGCCTCTCTTCGTCTCACCACCATCTGCAAACTTCTCATGCCGCTTCTTCTGATCATCCCTTTAGTGAAAGGGTTTCTTCTTCCTCTTTAAACGAACTCTAGCGTCACATCGCGCTATCGCTCGATAACCTCCTACGTTGGTTCATTCGAGCACTGCATTTCTACATTTACAGCGTGTTATCGGGGTACTTGTTCCACGTGCAATGCTAGTTTCGTTCATCGAGATTGAAAATCAACGGAGCGTGGTGCGCATAAAATCGTGGACCGATCACGAAGACCTTGCTTCTATGTCTATTCCTACTTTGACCGAGCTATATACCTGTGGCCCATGATTGGATCTTCAAGAAGCGTCGACACCCACTAAGCCGCGGAGAGCCTTGCGAAAAATGAACTCGCCAATGTAATCAGTTCTACTCTTCAAGAAGATTCGAAACACGTAATTCGATCTCGAGAAGAAAGAAGAAAATACGCTTCGCGCATTGCGCACTATCACATATGACTTGATAATGAGAATTCTTTAAAAAGTAGAACAAGTTACTAATCCTCCCCAATCTCCTATGAATAAAAGAAAACGTTAGTTTTAACTTTGCAATTGTTAATGTGATTGCCATGCTGAGAATTCAGAAAATTAAAAAATGTAGATACGATTTATAAATAAAAAAATATAGTTGCTCCGGAATTGTACGCGCAGGAATCGAATTCAAAAATGAATTCACGTACAATTCCGTATTGTATTCCTCACTTTATACATATATAATTAAATTGTTCCATGATTAATGATAATTAAATGCGATTAAATTGTAAAGTCCAATCTTCGCCTAAATCAATATTAAGAATACATGGAATAAAGATAAAGCAAGAGGTAAAGATTGATACAAATCGAAAAGAATCGTCGTAAAACTATCAGACATATTATTGCATCCAATTTGAATATTTCACGTTTCAATGATCAATCGCGAAAAATGCATGACATGCAAGATAGAAAACACATGTCAATTTGAACCAACTCGCTCGTGCAAGATATTTGAACTGACTTGACGCAAACGTGTGTTTTCCTTCAAAACGTATTGCTACGCAAACCGTAATGGAATATGCAATAACGAAAT
>Ga0157363_1005218_pt1 | contig 12090 bp, 3 predicted proteins | sample AttsexASBM1_FD_111477 | JGI IMG/M metagenome (GOLD analysis project Ga0157363, IMG submission 111477) | Fungus gardens microbial communities from leaf cutter ant in Ribeirão Preto, State of São Paulo, Brazil - Atta sexdens ASBM1 | ecosystem: Host-associated > Fungi > Mycelium > Unclassified ...
GAAGCTTTGCTTTTCTGTTTCAATTTGAAGAAATCGGCTGCCGAATCGCATCGAATGCTTGTGGAGGCCTATGGCGACAATGCTTTATCGGAAACAACGTGCAGAGATTGGTTTCGCCGGTTCCATGACAATTTTGACTTGAGTGATAAGAAGCGTGAAAATCGGCCTAGGAAGGTTGAAGACTGTCAATTGCAGGCTCTTTTGGACGATACCCAATCGCAAAAAATACTTGCCGAGCAATTGGGTGTTTCTCAAGCAGCCATTTCCATGCGGCTACATGCCATGAGGAAGGTTCAAAAGATCGGAAAATGCCGCATGAACTGAACGATAGGCAGATGGAGCGACGCCAAAACACATGTCAAATTCTGCTTGCCAGATAAAAAAAGAAAGTCGTTTCTGTATCGGATTTTCAGAATCCTAAACGCAAGAAATCTTGGGTTGATCCCGTCCAACCATCAACATCTTCCTCAAGACAAAATCGCTTCGGACGGAAGACGATGCTATGCTATTTAGTGCGTTTGGATCAGGAGGGTGTCATCTACTACGAGCTGTTAAAACCTGGTGAAACTGTTAATGCTCACCGCTACCACCAACAACTGATCAAATTGCATCGTGCTCTGCGTGATAAAAGGCCGTATTATCGGAAAAGACATGACAAGCTGATTTTTCTCCACGACAATGCACCATCGCACACGTCAACAATGGTCCAAAACTACTTGGAGACACTCAACTGGGAAGTGCTACACCATCCCGCTTACTCACCAGACCTGGCACCTTCTGACTATCACCTGTTTTCGTCGATGAGCCACGCGCTCGCTGAGCGGCACTTCGATTCTTACGAAGATGTCCGAAAATGGCTTGATGAGTGGTTTGCCTCGAAAGATGAGGAATTTTTTTGACGTGGTATACACAAATTGCTCGAAAGATAGAAAAAATGTATAGTTAACGAGAGCAAGTACTTTGAATAAATTTGTTTTTGCTTCCTAGGAAAAAAAAGTGTTTTTCTGACTTAAAAACAGCGGATTTAAGCTTATACACTGGGTGCCTATATAGGGTGTTTTCTGCATATGGAGTATAAGATACTGTATATGCGTGATACATTATACTAAAATAAACTTATGGTGAATTCGATTGGAAGAACTAAGTGCATATTAAAGCTGTTGATTTAATTTGAGTATAAAAATGAAATGCAAATGTTTTGAATTATAAAGTACATATTTTACCTAATAAAATTTATTGAAATTTTATTGAATATTTCAGCATTTAATCGATTTCTATGTTTATTATCTATATTTCTATGTATAAATCTTTACGTTATTTTTTGTATGACGGCTTTAATGCGCCCAATCAAATTCGTTATTAGTTTTTGGATGGTATTCATAAGTAACGTTTTAAGATGTCAATACGATTATAATTAATTTACAATCGTATTATAATTAATTTACAATATCTTAACTGTAATTAAGACAATCTTAAATAATAAGAATCTCAACTGAGTATCGACTCTTTGATCTTCTTCATATCTATCATATTGCTTAAAATATGAGAAATTAACAAAATAATTATTGCTTTCATTCCTCATGTAATAAAAGAAAACTAAAAGAATTTTCTTTGATTCTACAGAAAATGTTTTCAAGCATTAAGGAGGTGTTCTAATGTAGAAGTTTAAAAATCGATTTTTTTTCTTAAATTACATGTTATTGAAATTGTGTTTATAGAAGAAATTTGTCATATTTATAAAATTGAAGAAGTTATAGTGCCTCAAAGTGAACAACGCACAGGTATTGAATTAGGGCTGTTAGACTATTATTGTACGCCGAATAATAATTCTGTAGCGTTGCAAGTTATTTAGAGTCCTTCAAGAATATACTTTTAGGATAATTCTAAGAGAAATTTATTTATGTTTTGTTTAGTATATAAATATCAGTGTTACTTCGAGTAATGATCAGAGCGGAAGCAAGCGCATAGCAAAAGTATATTTACTTATATAGCTGTTTACTTATATATGAACGCAATATCGATCGAATAATAATGAAAATAGATAGAAAAGGAAAGAGAGAAAATCCAAATTTCGGAATTCACGGCAAATGGAGGAGATTCAAAAGAAATCAGTATACTGCCGAAAAAGAAACCGGATTGATCGTTCAGAGCAAAAGTAGAGTTACGCCTACGAAAAAATTCGAGAACAAGCTAGGGAAAAAAATCTGCACTGTAGGACTTTCTTGAGAAGAAGAAAGAGATCTTGGACTGGCAAATTAACTGTAAATAATATTATTATATTATATATATCATGAAATCGATATGAAAAACTTGAAATACATTTTTTTCGAAATCATGTATTTTGAAACTGTTTGAATATCTTCAATTCTGGCTGATCGCGTCCAACTTGCGTGTGCAGACATATCATTATCATTGGTATCACGATTAGATGGAAGAAAAATTTTTTTCGATTTTTACAACTCTTCAAAGGACCAAAAAAAAACGTAAAATCACAGATTTAACTTAGTGCTGTCATTTTAATAATTTTCATATTTTAGTTTTTCTCATAGTTCCATAATCATAACCTCATATTGATTAAGAAACATCTTGAAGAAACATCTTTGTTTCAAATAAGGAGAAATGATCCATTAAATATTAAGATAATTATTTTTTTCCAGCCTTTGGATCGAGGATAGCTTTACATATCAAAATTTTCGCTTCGAAAAAATTCAAATATTGTTGAAATAAATACAACTGTAAAAAGTTCTTTGTAAAAATTTACATTGATATTTACCAAAAAATTCGAAAAACAATGTAAAAAAACGCCCTTTACAATAGAATATTTCCTTAGTTCTATTCTCTTCAATTCTTCTAAACATCTTCACTACTGTAAAATACCATACCTGAGTGCACGAATTTCGGACAGTTTAATTAGCTAATATTAAATCATTTTCAATAAAAATTATTGCAGCCTCTCCATTTTTATATTACAATTTTCGTTTCGAATTATCTCAGAAATTTGCTATTATATTACACTAAGATCGGTATTCATAGTTAGATCTTATATTCAAAACCGTCTTAAGTTCAGTCTTGAGATATCACGAACCAATCAGAAATCTGCATTAGCATCTTAAGACATTATTTAAGACGATCTTGAAATAAGAACCGATTATGAATATCGCCTTATGTCTAGAATATCCTGTGTATTAGACTGACAAGAAAAAAAATTTTTTTTTAGTCGGCCTCTTGGCTCAAAAGCTTCCATTTCATGCCAAAAAAAAACCCAAAATCTTTATCCAAAAATATTAAGATTTAGAGATCATTAATAAACAATTTTTAAATCAACGTTTCAATTTTCCTTTATATATGTTTAACTCGATGTAAAAATAATATAATCCGAATTTTAAATGTGATACTGTATGTTTTTTTGGTCGCTGAACACGATACAATAATTTATTTAGCTCTACGATATACAGCCTTAGAAAATACAGCCCAATTAAAAATAATCAAATTTCGAGTTCAAGATCGATTTTAGCAAGGGCCTTCCTAAGGCCTTTAAAAGTTGCATTTAACTAGCCTTATAGAAGGTCCAGAAAAATTCGAATTAGATCTTGTTCTGGGTAAACAGATCTATAATTTGAGGAAAGTAACGACCCATTTGAACGCTTGGAACTTTGCTAAAATCAATTTTGAACTCGAAATTTGGTCATTTTTCATATTAGTCGAGCTATATTTCTTAAAGCGTATCGTAGAACTAAATAAATTATTGCATTGTGTTCAACAATAAAAAAAGAAACGTACAGTATCACATTTAAAATTCGGATTAAGCCAGTTTTGCTTATCAAACCAAACATATACATACATTAGGGAAAATTGGAACTGATTTAAAAATCATTCAGTAGCTACCTCTAAATTTTAATATTTTTTAACAAAAATTTAGGGGTCCTTTTAGCATGAAATGAAAGCTTGAGCTGAAAGCCCGATTAAAAAAAATTTTTTTTCCTTGTCAATTTACTGTTTATACACATACCGAGGCACTATCGTGCTGCATATCGCATGCACGAACCCATTCATTTTTAAAGACATTTTTGAAAAAAAAGAAAAAAAAGAAAAAAGAAAGATTTAAATGAAGTTCATATTTTTCGCATAAAATCTAAATCTGCAATAAAAATTATTATATTTCATTTTAAAAATTTGGACTTCCAATTTGGATAGTCCATTTCCGGTGGAAAAAACTGGAAATTAAAAATATTACCATTCGATAATATGCGTATTCAATGTACTTAAAATTTTTTGGATTTTTTATAAGAATCATTTACCTTAGTTTTAAATGCGTAGTACGAGTTGTCTGAAGTATTCTTTATGTATATATGAGAGCATTTTCTGTCAAAAAAGCCATCCCCTCTGTCCAAAATTCAGCTCAACAAAAAAATTTTTTCTGAGTTCAAATTATAGGTACACATGTTTGCTTTCTTTAGCACTCCGGCCTTTTTAGAAATTTAATATGGTGAGCCTAATGATGACATGATGACTACAGTTCATAAACTACTGATTGAGAACACTTGAATCTAGTGTTGCGAGGGAGAGAAAGAATCCGGGAAAGAACGTAATGGAGAATTACTTTATTTGATGTTACTTGATTGTATTTCATCAACGTGTATCAGTTGTCTTAAGATTCATAACTATCTACAGATCTATTTATTTTTACAGATTCAAAAATCCTTTTCCAGTATTAAAAAAAAAAAATTAATATGTGTATGTAAGGTGGAGTTTATGCTAAGAACAAAAAAATTTCGAAATTAAAATCTTAATCAAAATTTTTTGTTCTCATAAATAATAAAAATTTAATTTCACAGACACGAATTAATGCGTATACTTCAATCTTGAAAAAGGATTTTCGAATCTGTAAAAGAAAAAAGTAACTGTTGTACAAAAATTACAATTTAGTCAGTACAGTTCCTGGCAAAAATCGCAGGAAAAATAGATTCTTTCCCGACAATTTAAATTTCTTAGGAACATTTAACAACTACTTGAATCATTATACAGATGGGCCAAATTTTGTCGACCAAATTTTTATGATCATTAGTATCCAATTGGAATCTCTCAGTTTAAAATAAAGAATCTGCAGTCAGATTTTCTAATTTAAAATGATAGATTCAATATGGCGGACAATTTGAAAAATTCTCTTCATTTATATGAAAATCGGTAATCGGGAGTTCTTTGGATCGCTAATTATAAATTCGTATCCGGATTCTATAGAATTCAAAATGGTGGATCCAATGATTAATCAACTGATAATTGACTATGTTACCTTGTAAATCCGGAATTTTTCGCAGAAAAATCCAATATGGCGACACAAAATTTTTCAAATGCTTTAATTCATATCAGGATCGGAGAATTTTTAAGATGCTGATTACGAATCAGTTCTAAAATTTCTGTAAATTAAAATAACGGATTCAACATTTAATATTTATAGATAATATGTTAAATGAACTTGTTTCAATTATCTTAGAATTTACATTTTAGAAAACATTATTTTTATGTTATTTGTTCATTTGTTCATAAATTATTATTTTAACACTAGGAAATGTTAAATATCAATTGAATAAAAATGGCTAAAAACACATTTGTTTAACGTTCTTAGCAATTTTTAATATTTAAGCATTTTTTAAACATTTTACATCCTACTGATTGACAATATTTTCAGCTAGTTTTCTTGTGATTTTTTCTAAAAATTAAATTTTGGATAAAACATATTTCGAAAATCTACTCCTCAGTTATTTGAATATTTTGTATTAATAATATTCAACATTTCTTAATATTAAAATAACACATTTTATGAATGAATAAATGATATAGAAAATGTTTTTCCAAAATCTAAGTTCTAAGATAAATGAATAAAATGTTGATTTAACATATATAAATGTTAGATCCGTTATTTCGATTTACAGAACTAATTCACTCACAGCTAATTCAAATCTTAAAAATTCATCGATTTTTATTTGAAGTCAAGATATTTTAAAATTTTTTGGTCGCCTTATTGGATCTGCCATTCTGATGGCGATCAGAAAAATTATATGGATTTATATATGGATTTATTGGGCGAATCAATTGTCGGTATTTTGATTGGCCATATTGGATTCGCTTTTTTGAATTTTGTAAATTCGGATAAGGATTCATGATCAGCGACACAAAGAACCCCCAGTTTCCGATTTTTATGAAATCAAATTAAATCCATCCCGCCTATTAAATCCATCATTTTGAATTTTGGAAATCTTGTATATTTTTCATCTCTTTGAGATTCAGAAAACAGTTAGATACCGATGATCATAAAAATTGGATGAATTTTGGTCCATTTGATAATGAATGACGATTTATGAGTTCTTAATCAGTACTTCATGAACTATAGTCATCATATTGCGTCAATATTGAATTTCTAAAAAGGCCAGAGTGCTAAAGAAAGTAGACGTGTGTACCTATAATTTGAGCATAGACAGAAATTTTTCGGAAATTTGAGCTAAATTTTGGACAGAGGGACGACTTTTTTGACAGAGAATGAATATACATAAGATATCCCACAACTCACGCTCATCCTTTTAAGAAACGGCTTCTTTGAACGGATTCTTTAGAACATTCTAAGACGAAAATTTTAATACAAAAATGTCGAAGCTATAATAGTTTTTAAATTAATAGTGATTAAAGGTTATTAATTACGGAGCTGATATTTCGCACGATCAGATATAATATCATCATGACGATATAACAAGAGGTGTTTCAGGACCCTCTCAGTAATTTCAAGATTATCGTAATATACAAATATGCAATGACATTTTTATTAAGAAATTATTATTGCTTCTATACGGAATCTATTTGTACATTACGTACACATAATTAATGTCGGAACGTATAACAAAATCATCAATTATGATTCCATTGAAACTCCATTGCTATTTTTGTTCATATTTGAAATAAATTTTGTTCATATTTGAAAATTGTAATTTATTTCAACTAATTAAATTATATTTTTTTTGTATTATATACTCATTTTATTACCTAATAAAGACTTTTTTATTGTCAAATTGAGGCATTTGATTTGAGAATATCAAAACCACAAAGCGATATACTTTAGAACTTGTAAAAAAATTTGTTTCTATGAATAAAATTTGTTTCTATAAATAAAAATATGTTCCTTAAAAACATTTTATAATTCATTTAACACAATTTTTAAAGGCCTTACAGAAGGTCTCGGGAAAATTTCAACTGGATTTTGTTCTGGGTGAACACCTACAATTTGAAGGAAGAAACGATCCATTTGAACACTTGGAATCTTACTAGAATCGACTTTGAACTGGTTTGGTAATTTTTTCACATTAATCAGATTATATTTATATCGTAATCTATATGTATATCGTAAAACTAAATGAATTATTGCATCGTGTTCAGCGACCAAAAAAATATAATACCATATAAAAATTTAAAATCCGAATTAAGTCATTTTTGCATCAAATTAAATATATACTAAAGAAAATCAAAACTTTGACTTAAAAATCGTTTACTAGCGACTCTAAAATCTTAATATTTTTGATAAAAATTTAGAGATGTTCTTTTGACATGAAATGGAAGCTTTTGAGCTGAGACCAATAAAAAAAAATTTTTTTCTTGTCAGCCTAATATACCTAATATACTTTGTATATATGAGTCATTCTACGGCAAATCGATGGCCTTCGTCACCGATCTGTTTCAATTTTTTTATTAATTTTTTTATTAATTTATTAATTTTATTAGGAAAAAAATATGGAAAAAACTTCAAACTTTGTTTCTACTCGAAAAATCTGATAAAATAAATTAAGTCGATTTTCGTCAAGTCAACATTTTTAATTTTTATAAAAAAATTCTTCAATGTAGTAGAAATATAAAAAATTTAAACCGCATTTGATCTATCGCTATGGTCAAAATTTTCGTCCTATTTTTTTTTAATTTTTCAAAATATCTATTATTTATTATGTTAATAGATTTTTAATAGATTTTTGTTGATGAGTTACATAAAATCGTATTATTTCATAACGATACTAAAGAATATATTTTTTCACCATTATTTAGGAAATAAGGACATTAGAGAATATATTATTTCACAATTATTTAGGAAATAAGGATTTATAAGAATATTATTTGAATAAAATAACGTCTTTTAAAATATGTGAAGAAAATTAATAAAGATCATTTTTATATAAAGATTTTATATAAATATCATTTCCATAAAAAATCCTTTTTATTTTTCATTTTTTTTCTCTTGTACGTTCTATAATCCAAAGAATTTGAAAATTTTTTTACAATACACCATTTTTTTTAGGAATATTATGAATTTTTTGAATCTCAGATACAGGCTTTGCTCTTTCAAGTTAGTAAGATATTCCTTTGCTATGTTATATTCTTCCGTTCATGAAAACTTTATTCCGATATTTACTAATAACTACTCGTGCAAGCCTTCAACGCTCATCTGATCGCCAGATAACTGCTCCACATGAATTGTTCGTGAGATCCAATGAATTTGCCAAATATTGTAGTAAAATTCTCATTAACGGAAGAATATAACAAAGGAATATCTTGCGATTCGATTTGAAAGAGCAAAAAAATTGTACCTGAGATCGAAGAAATTCACAATATTATTTTTCAAAAAATGATATACTTATTGTAAAAAAATTTTCAAACTTTTTGGATTACAGGATGTATAAGAGTGAAAAAAAATGAAAAATAAAAATAACTCAGAATGAAAAAGAGATCTTTATATAAAATCTTTATACAGGGTGTTTATTAAGTACGATAAAACTGATTAGATGAGCGACTAAACTGAGTCGAAAAGTCCTCTACCATTTTGCAACTTTCGCAATAGTTAACAAGATATCAATTACTAAAAAATTACCGAATATTTTCAATAATTTTTTACTCAAGTATTATCAACTTTACAGAAAAACAGTAAAAAATAAAAATTGTTTATTTTCTTCTCATAAAGCTCTAAGAATTTTGTGTTAATTTTTTTGTGCTGCATTTTCTTATTGGCAACTATTTTTACCAATATAAGAAAATGCGGCACTAAAATATTTTGAAAAAATTCTCGATACTTTAAGAAAAGAAAATAAACAATTTTCGTCACTTGCTGGTTTTCTGTAAAGTTGATAATACTTGAATAAAAAATTATTGAAAAACAATATTCAGCGATTTTTAGTAATTAATATCTTGTTGATTATTGCAAAAATTGTAAAATGTTACAGGCCTCAGTTTAGTCTGCTCTACTCCTATGTGAGAGTTTTATCGTTATTTATCAAACCCTGTATAAAAATTATTTTTTATTAATAAAGGACTCCGCACTAATCTTATGTAAAATGGAGTCGAATTGGCTGAAATTTTATTATAATGCAGATCATGATGTCCTGATCAAAAATCTTCATGGACACAAGGTCCAAAAATGGACACTTTCGAGATATTGAAAATCGAATATTGGAATTTTTAATTTGTCCAACTTATCTCAAAAACTGTTCATTTGTAGACCTTGTGCCCATAAGGACATCATAATCTACATTATAGTAAAATTTCAATTTGACTGGGATTCATTTTACATAAGATTAGTGCAGGGTCCTTTTTTCACATATTCTAAAAGACCTTATTTTATTTAAATAATATTTTTATAAATCCTTATTCTCTAAATAATTGTAAAATTAAAAATTCTTTAGTATTGTTATGAAATAATATGATTTATGTAATCATCAGCAGATTAAAAATCTATTAACATTAATTTTTCAAAATATTAAAATACAAAATTGTAATAAGTAATAGATTTAATATTTTGAAAAATTAAATAAAATGGAACGAAAATTTTAATCATAATCAAATACGATTCAAATTCTTTTTATTTCTACTAAGAATATTAGAGAATTTTTTTATAAAAATTAAAAATGTCGATCTTGACAAAATCAATTTTATTTATTTCAATCAGATTTTTCGAGAAACAGAAACTTAAAGTTTTTTTTCACATCTTCTTCGTAATAGAAAACAATTTGATATGGGATTATTTTTTATTTTTCAATAATTTAACAGAAGCTATGTTCAACTAAACGTTTACAAAATAAAATTAATTGAAAATATTAAAAAATTCATATCTAGGAAACTAATGAAGATAAAAACCTAAAAAAATAACTGCATGAGTACATATTCATATGAGGAATATATTTAAAAAATCACAGTAAGAAACTGTGAAGGGGTAGATGACAAGTGTGCGTGCGTCCGTGCGTGCGTCCGTGCGTGCGTGCGTGCGTGCGTGCGTGCGTGCGTGCGTGCGCGCGCGCGCGCGCGCGCGCGTGTGTGTGTGTGTGTATGTGTGTGTGTGTGTCTTCGCCGATCTGACTAAGTAAGCTGTTACATTTCAGTTTCTCGTTCTCTCTTTCGATCTCTTCTCTCAGTGATATACTTTATATGCATGCGCGAAACGAAAGAGAACGCACTTGGGTTAAGCCAGAGAAAATCAAGAGAGAGTGGAGCAGAGAGTGTTTCTCTTCTGTGATTGGTTCCATCATTTGTAGTGCAACTTCCGCAAATGCATGTGTGTGTATGTACATATATGTCATACACACAATACTACTGCAGTACAATACTAGTGTGTACAACATGTTCCATTACGTTCCTACCATATCTTCTACTCACCTTAACGATGCATTAGAAATAATGGCTTTTAGGTCCGCTCTCCCTCGATTCTCTCTGGCTAGGTAAATGCGTCCTTTTCTAAATGAGGACTATCCTTACTCTTCAAATTTCTGACAATGTTCGGTCTAGAGATACTATGTCTATAAATGAAACTCATTTCGCGTGAAAAGTTGGAAGTAAGGGGGGGGGGAGACAGAGTGAAGTCATTTCGCGTGGAAAGTCGTGCGCCTCGAATCTCCTCCATCTTTTATATAAATATAATTCATCTTTTATATAAACCGAGATAAACGTGTAATATACTAAAAATAAAACATAAGTACAAACTTCTTAGAATAAGTAACTTCATTCAAATATTTTTAGCATTAAATCTTCTTGGTCAAAATCTATTTAAGAGCATTCATTTGATGTCATTTAGAGTGTTTCTGCCAAAATTCATAAAAATCGGATGATTGACGTTTTCGGAAGTTCACTCAAAATATTGATGTCTTCTTTATAAAATAATAAAATAAAAATTATACGAATAAAAATAAATTACAGAAATATGAATAATTATTGGGAGTACAAATAAGTTTCCGCCGTTTTTAATAAAAAATTAAGCATTTATTGTGAAAGAACGATACATAATGTTTTATTCAAAGTAATGGCCATCGCTAGCCACTACTTTTTCGCATCTTTCTGGTAGCATGTGGATACTGCGTCGGAAGAACGCTTCATCTTCTGAGGCTATCCAAAGGCTATCGATACAATTTTTGGTATCTTCATATGATGTGAAGTGCTGCTCAGACGGGCCATGCGTCATCGATCGGAACAAGTGATAGTCGGAAAGAGCAATGTCTGGAGAATACGACGGGTGGGATAGAACTTCCCATGTGAGTGTTTCTAAGGTTTTGATCGACGCCGCAACATGTGGTCGAGCATTATCATGCAGGAGAATAATTTTGTCATGCCTGGAGTAGTAGTGGGCGCGTTTTTCTTTGAGTACTCGGCTCAATCTCATCAATTGTGTTCAGTAGAGAGCCCCAGTAATGGTCTCGTTCGATTTGAGCAACTCATAATACACGATACCAAGCTGATCTCACCAAATACACATGAGTTCTTTTCCATGAATATTCGGCTTGGCTGTCGATGTTGAAGCATGGTTCCCATGATTTCCTTTTCTTTGAGTTATCGTAGTGGATCCATTTTTCATCACCAGTGACTATATGATGCAAAAAACTCTTTCGTTTATGCCTGGCAAACAGCATTTCACATGTGAAAAATCAGCGTTCAACGTTTCTCGGCTTCATATGGAATCCAATTCCCTTGCTTTTGAATCATTCCCAATGATTTCAAACGATATGAAATTGTTGAGTCACTCCTAATGTAAGTGCAAGTTCTTTTTGCGTTTGGCACGAATCTTCATCCAATAATGCTTCC
>Ga0157363_1005220_pt1 | contig 12085 bp, 11 predicted proteins | sample AttsexASBM1_FD_111477 | JGI IMG/M metagenome (GOLD analysis project Ga0157363, IMG submission 111477) | Fungus gardens microbial communities from leaf cutter ant in Ribeirão Preto, State of São Paulo, Brazil - Atta sexdens ASBM1 | ecosystem: Host-associated > Fungi > Mycelium > Unclassified ...
GATAAAGTTTATTACCCGAGCCATCAGGCTGATGACAATTGGCACAGGTGCTGCCGTAGATTTTCCAGCCTTCATCAGGATGGCTCACCGCGCGAAGTGCGGCTTCATCTGTCGCCGGTTTACCAAGCGATTCGCGCGATGCGCCAGAAGACTGGCCCACCGCAGGGATCTGACGCAAATACGCCACCATGGCAGCGATGTCATCGTCATTGAGATACTGCAAACTGTGTTCAACCGCTTCAGCCATAGGGCCCGCGGCCTGTGCTTTGCCCGCAACATGCCCCGTCTTCAGGTATTGCGCGATCTCTTCATCGCTCCAGTTGCCGATGCCCGAATGTTTGTCTGGTGTGATATTGGGTGCAAACCAGCTACCCAAACTTCCCCCGCTCAACGCCTGGTCATTCACTTGCCCCATCAGTGAATTACGCGGTGTATGGCAGGTATCGCAGTGAGCCAATGCATTGACTAAATAATCGCCGCGATTAACCTGCTCAGATTTGTCATGTGCGGGAATAAACACCTTATTATCTGCAAATAAAGTATTCCATAACGCCATACTTAAACGAATATTAAACGGGAAAGGCAGATCGGTGGCCGGTGGACGATGATCGCTGGCTTTCACTCCGTGCATAAAATATGCATACAGCGCATGAATATCGGCATCGGTTATTTTTGCGTAAGAGGTATAAGGCATCGCAGGATAAAGATGCTGTCCTTGTTTGTTTATCCCTTCACGCACTGCCTTAGCAAAGTCTCCTTCGGTGTAATCACCAATCCCTGCAGTTTTTGAGGGTGTGATATTACTGGCAACGATATTTCCTAGCGGCGAAGAAATAACATATCCGCCTGACATTTCATCACCATGGTTGGGTGGCGTGTGGCATGCACCACAATCCGCCGCAATAGCCAGATATTTCCCTTTCGCGATAAGTGATGCAGCATCAAGCGCATTTTCAGCATGGGCTAAAAATGTCGTCGACAACAGTAAACTCAACGCGAAAGGTAGACAGCGCGGTCTCACCTTTCTTGCCTTCATAATAATTGCTTCCGGTTAATAATAATTATTTGGTGTTAAATAAGAAAACATTCCCGCAACAAAGTTGCGGGAATGCAGAATATCAAATGTTTTTGATTTACAAAATACAAACAATGCTATAACAGTTCATAGTCATTAAAGATGATATTTTCACCACTGGCCGCCGTAATATCGACTTTCCCAGGCTCGGTTAAAAAAGCATCTCCCGGATGAACCCATAGCTCTTTCACTCGATTCGGATGTTTGTCGTCAGCAAGTAATACCCGCCCTTCGGTAAAGAAGACGCGAACGCCCGGCCCATGCTGGGTATATTCGCCGCTGCTCTCGCCGGGTTTCAGGGTAACCTTCCACCCTTTAACGGTTTTCTTATCTAATACTTGTTGGAAAGCTTCACGAGCTGGACGGCTGGCACCGCCAAAATGTTGGGGGCCAGGAATATTAATTTCAAACGCGACTTGATGATTAACATTCGTACCGGTATTAGTGACTTTATCTGTATCAGATTTACCCTGATGTTCACCAAATTTAACATTGCCGGTTTTCATCTCGGTATTATTAACCGGTTTATCGGGATATTCGATTTTTACCGGACTGCCTTCGATATGTGTATTGACATAGTCCAGATGTTGTTCATGAAACAACGTTGACTCGCCGGGCTGGATTAACACCCGCATGACCGTCACATATTTATTTTCCAAAATAACATGGTGCAGAGGTTCCAAATCAGTCGCCACAACTTTTTCTGCTGCCTGAGCTTGCAGGCTGGCAGTAAAGATTGCGGTGCACATCAAGGTACTGGTGATCGTTTTGCGAACAATAGACATTACGACTCCTGTTAAAATAACGAATAGCAGAGGACATTAAGCGAGTGATATTTACTCAACAATCGTCACCCAATTTGCACCCTTCCCGGTTGGCGCTCGCTCAAGCAAATTAAGCTTTCCGCTTGCCGGGTTAATCGCGTAGAGCGCCACCTGTGTTGATTTCTGTCCTGATTCGATTAAGAAATGGCCTGAGTTATCAATAGCAAATCCACGGGGCTGCGCTTCCGTTTTGGTACTATTAATGAAGCTTAAATGACCATCGTCCGGTGAAATCTGGAAGGCAGTAATATTGCTGCTGGTGCGCTCGGTGGAATAAAGGAAGCGTCCGTCTGGGGTAATGTGAATATCAGCCTGCCATAAACGCGGTTTTTCAGACTTTGGCAGATCATCATCGCCAGTCAGTGGACGCGCCTCGCCGCGCTGCATGGTGCGGGCAATCGCCGGGTCGAGTGAGGGTGTCGCTTCATGTTCGTTCAGCGTGCCATCTTTATTCAGCGTCAAGCGTGAGATGTTGCCTGCCATCTCGGTTAATAAATAGAGATTCTGCTCGCCCTGCCCGTCCGGTTTCGGTGCGAAAGCAAAATGGCGCGGCCCGGTTGCGGCTTCTCGCTGAATGTTCACAAAAGCCGGCGTGTTGGCTGTCACTTTGCCGCTTTGACTGTCAAAACGATACTGCAACATCTGATCTGCACCCAGCAACGGCACGTAGAGATAGTGGTTGCCAGGGTCAGTCTGGATCGAGTGAGCACGCTTGCCGGTGTGAACCACCTGGACAGGTGCGCTTTCCACTTTTCCATCATTGGCGATGCGGTTAATACTGAACAAATCGCCGCCGTACGAAGATGACAAGAGGAAGCGCCCCGTCTTATCCAGTGCAATATAGGCCATCGCTTCCGGCAACGGGGTATCGGCAAAATGACTCAACGTGCCATCTGAGGCGATATGCCAACTCGACACGTGGTAAGGCTGACTGCGTACCGAGACATACAGCGTTTTTTTGTCCTTCGACACCACCATTGGCATACTCTTCAACCCGGTTTGATATTCACCAATGGGGCTGAGCGTCTGCTTGGCTTTATTCAGCGTATAGGCCGTTACCGTGCCGCTGTCACCATTCGATACGTAGACGAATGCCGTCTCTTGCGCCATGACCGTTGAAGCGCAGAGCATCATGCCTGCTGCAATTAGCGTTTTTTTCATTTATTTATCTCTTTTGTAGGGTACAGCCTGTGACTACCAGCGTGTTTTAAAGTGCTCGCACAGCTCCAACACTGCGCTTTCCGGTAATGCCGCCGGTTTCGTTGTGCAGTTGAGCCAAAGACGTGCCGTTTCTTCTAACTCTTCCAGAGAGAAACTGGCCGACGAAACCGAGGTACCCCAAATCACCGGACCTAAGCGCTCAAGCATCACGCCGCGCACATCGTTCGCCAATGCCGCGACCTGCTCCGCGACTTCGGCATGGCCCGGGCGACGGTAAGCGATCAACGGGATACGCCCCACTTTCATCACCTGGTAAGGTGTTAACGGTGGCAGAATGCTGTCGCGCTGCCACACGCCAGCCAGCGTCAGCTGCACCAGATGAGTGGAATGGGTATGAACCACGCCTTGCGCCTCAGGATTGCGGTCATAAATCTGACGATGCAGAAGCAGCGTTTTTGAGGGCTTATCACCTGAAACCCACTCACCATCACGATTAACCTTGGCAATACGCGAAGGCTGCAAATGTCCCAGGCAGGCATCGGTTGGCGTAATTAACCAACCATCTTCCAAACGGGCGCTGATATTACCGGCAGTGCCCGTGGTGTAGCCGCGATTGAAAAGATCTGCGCCGACCTGGCAAATCTCTTCACGTAAAGATTGTTCGTTTTGCATCACGCTCTCCTTATTTAGCTGTGGCAACGACGGGGGTTTTACGAGTGGGAGTGATTGGAAGTGGCTCGAGCTTGCCGAGAACAAACAGGAAGGTCAGCGCACCCAGCACGCAGATGCCTCCCGCTACCAGCAACGGGACCACAAAGGAACCGTGACTCAGGCTCAGCATCAGGCCGGTAAAGGAAGCTGTGACAATGCCTGCGAGATTACCGGCAAAGTTCTGGATCCCGCCCAGTGTCGCCACGTAGTTACTGGCAGGTGCCACATCAGCAGGCAGTGTCCAGATGTTGGCGGCAGTGAAAGCGAGGCCCGCATAGGTAATGGAGAACAGCGTCAAGATCACCGCGATGCTGTCGGTAAACGCCGCGAATGCAATCACCGATGACAGCAGCATGCCCAATACCAGACAGGTTTTACGTGCGGTGGTCAGACTGAAGCCTTTGCGGTATAGCGCATCGGAGGTCACGCCGCCCAGTAAACTTCCCGGAATCCCCATCAAAGCCGGGATCGCCCCCAGTGTGCCCAGCTCCTTGAGTGAGAAACCGTGGGCCACGGTCAGGTAAGTCGGGAACCAGGTGACAAAGAAGTAAGTGGCAAAATTCATGCAGAAGAAACCAATCATCATGCCCCACACGTTGCGGTGGCGGAACAATGACCACAAATCGACTTTTGCATTGCCCTCAACCACTGGAGCGGCACGATCTTCGAGCAAGTTTTGTCGTTCGGTCTCGTCCAAGCCTTTCATCTCTTCCGGCTCGCGGTAGAACACCAGCCAGATAGCGACCCACACCAGACCTAGTGCGCCGGTGACAACGAATGATGTTTCCCAGTCCCAGGTGCTGATAAGCCAGGCCACCAACGGCAAGGCCAGCGCACTGCCCGCACGTGGGCCCGCATCGAAAATACCGCTCGCGGTTGCTCGCTGTTTTTTCGCAAACCAGCTGTAGACCACTTTGACACAGCCGGGGTTCCCCCCCGCTTCACCGATACCCAACGCCAAACGCGCCGCGAACAACGAGGTAAATCCTTTACCGAACGAGGTGAATACCGTAAACAGCGACCACCAGCCCACGGCTAGTGCCAAGCCAGCACGGGCTCCTAAACGGTCGATCAAACGCCCTGCCGGGATCTGCATCAAGGCATATGTCCAGAAGAATGCCCCCAGCACCAGCCCCATACTGGTGTCATCCAGTCCCAAATCCGCTTTGATGTGCGGCGCCGCGATGGCAAGGTTGATGCGGTCGATGTAGTTGATGGCGATGGCAAAAAAACAGAACACGATCATCAACCAGCGAATTCGTGGATATCTGCGCATGGTGAATTCCTTTATGATTTATTTGTAAGTAACAGAGGTTCTGCGGCGTATCGGGCTGCAGGGCCAGGGTAGTGGTTAAAATGCGGAGCAACTCGTCACAAATCGGTTAATAAATCGTGAGCGGGTGACCCCAACCTGATAACATGCTGTCAAAAGTAAGCGATTACAAAATACAGTCAAGCCAAAAGTAAGCGCTTTCAAAATTGATTGTGAGTTGCCTGTGATTTTTGTGGGCAAGCTCACTCTTTCTGCAGGAGTGACTTGATGAGTGAGAAACAAAATGGATCTGGCCGCGTATCACTGGAAGATGTTGCGCGTCTCTCTGGCGTCTCAACGGCCACGGTGTCACGCGTTTTAAACGGGAGCAGCACCGTCAAAGCCGCCCGTCGTGAGGCGGTTGAAAAGGCGTGTGAAGAGTTAGGCTATGTGATTAACCGCGCAGCCCGGACCCTGGCCTCTCGCCGCAGCATGACGATTGGTGCCGTGGTCCCTACCCTCGCAACAGAAACCTTTTCTCGCCCGCTGGCGGCGTTTCAGCAGTTAATTCATGAGGCGGGCTATACGTTGTTGTTGGCCAATTCCAATTTCGACCCGGATACCGAGCTTAAAGAAGTGAACAAGCTGATTGAGTACGGCATTGATGGCTTGATGCTGGTGGGTCATACCCACCACCCCAAGCTTTGGGAAAGAATTCAGCAGCAAGAGATAGCCTGTGTGCAGACTTTCTCACTGGATCAGGAGAAACCTTGTGTCGGCTATGATAGCGAAGGCGCAGCGGAGGCGATTGCCAATCATCTGTTAGCGCTGGGACACCAACGTTTCGCGGTGATTGTCGGCACCCCGCCGTCAAACGACCGCGTTTCTGAGCGTCTCAAGGGTACGCGGCGCGCGCTGGAGAAGCAGGGTCTGGCGTTACCGGATAGCCACCTGATCGATAACGCTTTCAGCATGAATGACGCGCGCAAAGCGGTGTTTCGTCTGCTGGATGGGCCGCAGCCACCCACCGCCATCATCTGCGGTAATGACCTGCTGGCGTTTGGCGCTATGCGCGCCGCGAGCGAACGCTATTTGCGTATTCCGAATGATATTTCCATTGTGGGCTTTAATGATTACGAATATGCCGAGCACCTTGAGCATCCGTTGACCACAATGCGCGTGGACCTGGCTTCAATAGGCGAACACGCCGCGCAGTTCCTGTTAAACACGCTCAATAACCTGCCTGCTCAGGCACATACGGTGATCCAAACAGAGTTGATTGTTCGGGGCAGCACCGGTTCTGTGCCCCGACAAGAGCGTTAATCGCGGCGCAGCATACCGAACTGGTTGAAGACCTGCGTGACTGACGGGGTTTTCAGCCACGCCAGAAATGCAGCCGCCTCTTCAGGGTAGGCTGCCTCTTGCAACAGCGCAGCGGAAAGCGAAATGGGCTGCTGAGTGCCAGCCGGCAACGGCCCCACAATATCGATGCCTGGCACCATCAGCAATTCACTGATCTGCTGTACAGCGATATCCGCCTTGCCATTGATCAGTTGCTCAGCGGTAAATCCGGCTGGAATCACCGTTCCGCGTTGACGTAAAATCTCATCGATATTCAACTGCTTAATCAGCCGCGAAAACCATTGACCGCTGGCTCCTGCTTCGGACCAAGCCACCGAACGTGCGGCCACCAGGCTGTCGATTAAATGCTCCCGGCTACTGATATCCGGTTTTGGCGCGCCAGACTTCACCGCAATACCGATGGGAGAATCCACCACTTCAATCCGGCTATTGGCATTCAAGAGGCGATCTTCTATGAGTCGATCGACCGTTTCAACCGTGGCAATGATCGCTTCGGCTTTGGCTCCTTGCCGTATTTCTTGTTCAATGAGGGTGCTAGGATGCCAGCGTATTGCCAATCGATGGTCGGGTTGCAGGCTTTGCCACTGTTTTAACAGCACTTCAAAAGGCGCGCTTAACGCAAGCGCGCTATAAATGGTCAATTCCATGCTTAATCCTCACGGGCAAACAGGGGGGCGCGGCGCAAGAACGCAGCATTCAGTTGATCAGGCCGTGTAACGCCGAGCAGCGCCATATCGCGATCAATTTCGTCACGCAGGATATGCATAGCATGCTCGATACCCGCTTGCGCACCGATAACCGATCCGTACAGGAAAGGACGCCCTAAGAAGACAAAGTCAGCGCCTAGCGCCATCGCTTTCATGACATCGGTGCCACGGCGGATGCCGCTGTCGATGATCACCTTCATATTGCCTTTGGCAGCCGCAATCTCCGGCAAGGAATGCAATGGCGGGATGGTGTAATCCAATTGGCGGCCACCATGATTCGAGAGAATTACGGCATCTGCGCCTAAATCACGCGCGATAAAGGCATCTTCAGGCGACATCAATCCTTTAACTACCAAATTGCCTTTCCATTTTTTACGGATAGCTTCCACATGCGTCCAGCTCAACTTGTCACGTGCATTGGTGTTTCGCACCTTGTTCGACATCATTGGTGGACCGCGCTCAGCATCGGTATTTTCAAAGTGCGGTGCGCCATGGCGGAGATAGGTTTGCGCCACGGTTCCCAATAGCCAGCGTGGACTGATAGCGCTCTGCCACATGACTTTCGGGGTGATTTTGATGGGCATACTAAAGCCGCTGCGGGTGTTGTGCTCACGGTTGCCCAACATCGGGGTATCTCCCGTCACCACCAGTGTTTTGTACCCCGCACGCTCGACGCGATCGAGCAGGCGGTCAATACGTGGCTGGTCTCCCGCGAGATAAGCCTGGAACCAAGCATCAGGGTTTGCGGTAATAATATCTTCCAGGGGAATCAAGGATGACGCGCTGAGTATCATCGGCACATTCTTAGCGCGTGCGGCTTTAGCCAGCATCAGGTCAGCCCGGTAGCTTACAAAGGAGGCTCCTCCGAGTGGGGCGACGCCAAATGGCAGCGACCAGTTATGCCCCAGCAGTTCAACATGTTGATCGCGCCCGGAGACATCGCGGAACATACGCGGAACGAAGTGATATTGCTGATAAGCCTCATGGGCAGCCGCAAGTCCCCTTCCGGTTTCAACTCCCCCCTTAACATATTGAAAAATCATATTCGGCAAGCGCTTACGCGCGTGGCGTTCAAAATCCTCTAAGGCCAGAAGGTCGCGAAAATGACGCGGCAAAGTGTTAACTGGACGCGTCTGCGCTTCCGGTTTCTGTACGATGTTGATAGCAGTGGTCTCTCCACGAGTCGTCATAGCGCGTTCTCACATTTAAAAAGTAAGCGTTATCAAAATTGTTTATAGCCAATTATTTTCTGTTTTATATCCTGACAGACGCTCAGATTTTTTATGTGATCATCATCACCATATCAATTAAAATGTAAGCCCTTACATTTTAATTTTTATCTGAGTATGGTGTTCTGTAGTACATCGAGCCTATGGCAGCTAACGGAGATCAACATGAGCCAACGAATCGTTTTACTGCATGCCACGCCAGTCGCCATGCCGCCTATTCAACAAGCTTTCAAAGACGTGTGGCCAGAGTCTGAAATCGTGAATTTGCTGGATGATGGATTGACGATTGACCGAGCGAAAACGGAGCAATTAACCCCCGAACTCATCGAACGCTTTGTCGCGCTCGGGCACTATGCCTACGCCATGCAAGCACAAGGCATTTTAGTCACCTGTTCGGCATTTGGCCCGGCGATAGAACAACTGGCCGCAACCCTGCCAATCCCCGTACTGAAGCCGAATGAAGCGATGTTTGAGGCCGCGCTTCAGTCAGGTAAACGCATTGGCATGCTGGCAACATTCGGCCCTTCTCTGGTCACCATGTGCGATGAGTTCGATCACTATGCAGCAGAATGTGGTTCTGACGCCAAACTGGAAACCCTGTTGGTACCCGATGCGATCGATTTACTGCGTCAGGGCGATGTCGCCAGCCATAACCGGCTGGTGGCCGAATATGCCCCTCGGCTAAGCCACTGCGATGCGATTATGCTCGCGCACTTCTCTACCTCACAAGCTGCTGACGCCGTTCGGGAGCGCGTTTCAGTGCCTGTCCTTACCGCACCGCATGCCGCAGTGAAAAAACTGCGCGCCGCGCTGGGAGAAACATCATGCTGATTGGCGTAATTGCTGATGATTTTACCGGTGCCAGTGATATTGCGGTGACACTCTCCAAGGGGTTAACCGGTGAAGGCGGATTGCGCACGACGCAATATCTTGGCGTACCCCAGCACCCTGCCGCTCCAGCCGTGGAAGCGGGAGTCATTGCGCTCAAATCGAGGTCTATACCCGCAGCCGATGCCGTTGAGCAGTCGCTGGCGGCTTGTGAATGGTTACTCGATCAGGGCTGCACACAGATTATATTCAAGTATTGTTCAACCTTTGATTCCACTGCCGAGGGCAATATCGGCCCGGTACTGGATGCACTAACAATGCGCTTGCAGGCAAAACAGGTCATTGTTTGCCCGGCCTTCCCCACCATGGGACGCACGGTTTATCAGGGAAATTTGTTCGTTCACGATCGCCCGCTGAATGAATCAGGCATGGAGCATCATCCCATCACACCGATGAAAGATGCGGATATTCGTCGCTTATTAGCGCAACAAGCTGTCACACCTGTTGGTCATATTGCCTGGCAGCACGTGACTCAGGGCAGCGAACCACTTCGCCAGCAATTCGCGAGTGATGATGAGGTGAAATTAGTGGTTGTGGATGCGTTAAGCGACCACGACCTCACCATTATTGGTATAGCGGCGGCGGGATTGCCACTGATCTCCGGGGGTTCTGGCATTGCACAAGCGTTACCGCATAACTTCATCAAAGCGGGTCTCGCTCAAGGTGGGAGTCAGGAACAACCTGCGGTGGAGGGGTTAAGTGCGATTTTGGTTGGCAGCTGTTCTGGCGCAACACGCGGCCAAATAGAAGCCCATCAGCAGCATTCCGCGGTGTTAGCACTGGACATCCAGCAGGTGATGCAAAACAACATCACAGCCGATGATATTGTGCAGTTTATTCTTGATCATCAGGCAGACTGCCCGCTGGTTTACTCATCCGGCGATCCGCTTAGCGTGAAAAAAGCGCAGGAACAATATGGTCAACAGCGTATTTCACAGCGTCTCGATCAACTCTTCGGCGATGCTGCACGCAAACTGGTTTATGAAGCAGGCATTCGGCGGTTAGTGGTTGGCGGTGGAGAAACGTCAGGTGCAGTAGTCAGTGCACTGAACCTTGGCTCACTGCAGGTGGGCAATGAGATCGATCCCGGTGTTCCCGCCTTGTTTAGCCGTTTAGCTCAGCCATTAGCTCTTGCTCTCAAGTCAGGTAATTTTGGCAGAAGAGATTTCTTTCAACATGCTTTGAACACATTAGGTGGCGATAATCATCTTGATAAAATAGAGTGAGTTATCCCCCTTATATTCACGTGACATGTTGAGGAACAGAAGTATGGCCAAGGAACACCATTATCAGGTTACAGTGCGCTGGACCGGCAATCGCGGTACGGGCACGTCTTCTTATACGGCTTACGATCGTAACGGTGAGATGCTGGCAGACGGCAAACCCACGATGCCTTTGAGCGCCGATCCGGCATTTCGTGGCGATGCCACGCGCTGGAATCCCGAGGAGCTCCTGTTGGCCTCCGCCTCTGCGTGTCACAAGTTGTGGTATCTGCATTTATGCGCCGACGCGGGCATCATCGTTGAAGCTTATGAAGATGCCGCCGAGGGGACGATGCAGGAAGGCGCGCGAGGACGTTTCACACAAATCACACTGAAACCGCACATTAAGTTGCGCGATCCGGCAGATGCGGATCGCGCAAGTGCGTTACACCATCAGGCACATGAAGCCTGTTATGTGGCTAATTCACTCAACTTCCCGGTGGATTGCGAACCCACCTTCGAATAATTACGCCGCGCCGGCCAGCGGGGGTTGCCACAGACGCACACCGTTGCGCCCGGCGCGTTTCACTTCATACAACGCCTCATCCGCATGACGTAACCAGTGGCGTAGTGACTCCGCACTGGAAGCAGACGCAATGCCGATACTCACGGAACAATGAAAATCTGCGGATGCAGGTAAACGTACCTGTGCAATTTTGTCCTTGAGTTGCTCGGCCAGCGCCACCACAGTTTCATCGGTGGCGTGATGGACAATCACGCACAGTTCATCACCCCCAAAACGTGCCGGAATGTCCTGTAATCCCACCACCTTGCGCAGCAGTGCGGAAATCTCTGCCAGCAAAAAATCGCCCGCTTCATGACCCCAGGTATCATTGACGGACTTGAAATAGTCGAGATCCATCAGCAACAAATAGCCAGTGCTTTCCCCTCGACGGGTACTGAGGAACTCACTCTCCAAACGTCGTTCAAACAAGCGTCTGTTAGGAATTTCCAAGCCGGGGTCCATCAGCGCGATGCGTTCAAGTTCGCGGTTTCGTTTACGCAAATGCCAGGTCAGATTGTACGAGGTGACACTCAATACCAGCATATAACAGGTCGCCAGCGGCAGCGTCAGCCACACCGTTTGGGTGCTAAATGACAGATTTACCCCGGCACCATCCACGAGCCAAACCAAAATGAACGCGCAAAGAAAGGCCTGCATAGCCGCGATAAGTTGAGCCGCACCGCCCGCCGCGTAGCGGTCCGAGGCCAATACCGCCATGATCACAAACGAAGGAAGCGGGCTGAGCGCCATTAACGCAACCCAAATGCCGCCAAACGCGGCATCCAGCGTCAGGTTGTTCCGTTCAGTACCAGTAGAATCTTCAGCACGCAGTGCGCGGCGATAGGCGAGCCACGGCCAAATGAATGCGTTCACAAATAACAGGGCGCTAAACGCCGCGCCACGATGCATCTCCATCAATACGGAGAGGATTGGGAAGAAACATAAAATTGTGCCGAGCTGTCGCATGATAAACATACGACGCACGAAGCGTTCTGAACGACGCTTCAGGTGGCTATCATCAGGCGAGTAATAATTCATTCACAGGAAAAATCTGACAGACAAGAAATGCAGTGTAACGGGAAAAAGGGAGGCTGGATCGGATTATTTTA
>Ga0157363_1005225_pt1 | contig 12074 bp, 6 predicted proteins | sample AttsexASBM1_FD_111477 | JGI IMG/M metagenome (GOLD analysis project Ga0157363, IMG submission 111477) | Fungus gardens microbial communities from leaf cutter ant in Ribeirão Preto, State of São Paulo, Brazil - Atta sexdens ASBM1 | ecosystem: Host-associated > Fungi > Mycelium > Unclassified ...
ACTATTCCACATGACTTCCAGGTCACGTGTTCTCCATCCGTTGTAGACTAATAAAATACTATCTTATCTATGTCCGGCTAACCCTAACCCTAGCCAAAGTCTGTCCACACTTTCGTTCTATAATACTGTGTGGAAAAAAAGTTGGTCTAATAAAACCTGTAGTAAGATTCTCCTCAATACATTTCTTCAAAGCTTTTTGTTTAGATGCTGAAAAAGAACTTCAGTTTTAGATTTACTGAAGATATCAGCAAATTTGTAATACTTGGGAGAAATGTTAGAAAGATTAGAAGTAAGCTCTGTAATGTATATAGAGCTTGCCTAGATATCCAAGAAATAAAGATATATTTAAAACTTGCTGGAGTCTAGAAGTTTTGATGTATAAAGAAAAGCCCACAGCATTAATATTAGCAATATTGGGTTACTCAGAAGTGTTATGGAATGCTTTGGACCTAACATTTTATTTTTCTTTTATCTATTTTTCTTTTTGATTTTATATTTCTTTTTCTTTTTCTTTTTTCTTTAGGACGATGAAGAAGGCACGTGACAAGGAAGTCATATGACAGGTCACATGATGTGACATCATAAGCCTAGAACTTGATGGAAGAGTCTGGAAGATGACGTTAGGGCATCTGGAGTACACATGGTGGCCTTGAGTAGGACATGAGGTAGGAATGAGGATGAAGCATGGACATAAGGGCAGGGTTATTTATTAGTAGCACGGACCATGAACCCTTTGTATAAATAGGACACTAATTAAGAAGAGGCTCCTTGTCAAGTTCTCTTGTGAAATCTCCACTAGATATCCACCTTAAGAGATTTACTCGTTGTGTGATCGTTGGACTTTGTGTCTAGTGGTTGCCACAACAAGAAGTAGATATAGAGGTCTCAGATATTGGTATAAAAACCATGAAGTTTGGTGAATACAAAGAGTTATCAAACAGAGTTACTAATAGAGTGTTGTTATGACTTAGACCTAAATATGAAGGCAAAAATTGTACTTGTATATTAAGTGACATAAGAGAACTCAATAGAGTTCCCACTACAGAGTAGTTTACTTTATATACCTCTAAGAGTTAGTTTGTACACATTTAACCTATCTTAAAAGCTATAACTAATTTTTTTAGTAGTCTTTATAATATCACACTCTTAGCTAAGTCTAAAGAAGAAAATAAGGAAACTAAACTATAAAAGAAAAGAGAAATCATAAAAGACCAGAAAAATGAAAAACAATCAAGTTTACTTAGAAGGTTTCTGATAAGTGTTGACTGTGTGCAAAGTGAAGCAAGATTTTCCTGCAAAGATAGATGGAAAGTTATCAGCCTATTTACTTAGTCAATTAATAGATTGTATCAAATAGGCCAGTTATATCTAAGAACTAAAGAGTAGGAAGAATTAAGCAAAGTAATATAAAAGTTCAGAGTAATACATTTACTAGAGAGAAAGATTACAGATAAAACAAAAATTTGAAGATAGTGTTAGGGCAACTGGGTAAAGAATGTGGGAATACAGTAGAGATTACAACTCTAGGAAAATTCTAAGTATTATTATTCAATGGTACTATATACATAACTCACCTCTAGAGAAGTTCTAAGAGAATAGAATAGGGTTTCCTGGAGGCAATAGCTACTTTAAGTACCTAGGAGTCCATACTAATCAAGTGGAACATTTGGTAACCTAATTACAGAATAATAAAGCTATATAGCTAAAAACCTCTATAGAATGTTGCCAGATAGAGGGAGTTTATTAGTCAATAGCTAAAAGAAATGGATTGGTGGTTATGAAGAGATGAGCAAAGATCTGGAGGATCTAACTGTGTTACTATTGAATATTAGTATAAGGTGTGGTAGATGAAATAAACATAAGGTTGACTTAAACTTTGGCAGATATTATAGACTTGAATTTAGACAAAGTAGAAGATAATCTTACAGATAGTACTATTTAATGACATATCAAACAAGCAAAAGGCAATTGGCAGAAATACAGAAGTCTTTAGGTTATAAATACTTATAAACTTTAAGTTTACAAAGTAATTAGTAGACCTAGATTCAACTAAAACTTGAAATGGAGCTTTATTAAGATAGTTTCAACTAAGGACTAAGAGAGAAATAAAAAAGAATAGAGGTCCAAAAAAGTAGATATATTAAGCTAAATAGGACTTATTGCTGTATAGAGATGTTTAACATGACTCTTAATCTATATAGAAATCTAGAGGTTGCTTTCTAGTTTTCCAAGAATTTTTTAGAAGTAGCTACAGAAAAATTAGCAGCCATCAAAGTACTGTGTGTTATGATCACAAGACCTTAAAGTGAATCAAGTAAAAGAACCTTATATTAGGGTTGGACACAAGAGAACTCAATAGAGAACTCTGTACAGGATTGTCTATCTTATATACTAGAACTTCATGGTTCATGCTAACTACTTCTAGCCTACCCTAAACAGCCATGTATTTGCCTTAAGGTCAACATGTGTTAAACATGTTATATGATATTATTCTTTCAGAACCTTCCACACTCTTCCATGTGACATGTGGTCTTGTGACTTTGATGTTGTCATGTGACTGATATATGACAGTATGTCAGTGATGTCACCTTAACCCTAACCCTAAGTTCCCTTTCCAAAAAAATAAAAGAACAGAAAATGAAAAATAAGAAAAGAAAAGAAAATAGTTAGAGTCCACTGTCTTGAACTTTGATACTGTGACCTTTGAGAGTAACTAAAATTTGCTTTTTGAGGCAGAAATCCAAGTTATGGTCTCTAGTTCTGCAATAGAGGCAATGATTACTATTGAGCTATTTTTTATGCTTATCACTAGTCAACTTACCTTTGTTGGCTAGCTTAGAAGAGAGATTTACTTATAGAATAATACTAAACTGCTTCTTGGTAGTAGGAGACAATGAATTAGAGGCCTTATAATGTGAGAATTTAGCAAACAAAACTATTGGAGATTGCTAAAACTAATTCTAGAAGACTATAAAGTTAGTGACAGAGAATGCCTTACTTTGCTTTCTAGAGTGAGACTCAAAAGGCTCTTTTGCTACCTATTATACATAATTATGCTCATAGTTATGCTTCTAATAATAATGATTAATAGTTATTATCAATATATACATGTTTTAAAATGAGGTTGACTTCTCTTGTTCTTAGATGGAAATAGAATCTTGGATCTGATTAGGCAGACTGTTGTGGCAACTACTAGACATAAAGTCCAATAGCGTCACTACAAGTAAATCTCTCAGTAGGGATATCTAGTGGGAACACAAGTTGTGTATTCACAAGAGAACTTGACAGAGAACTGCAACAGTATTCTACCGATTATTTATATAAAGTCCTCATAGTCTATGCTATGACTTCTTTATGCCTACTCTAATATCTATGTCCTATTCTCATGTCCATTACTCATCTACCATGCATCTACCTCAAGGCTACCATGCCATGTCCATGTGCCCTGACATCATACTCTTTAATCTCCGTCATATATGTGTGCATCATGTGTACACTATGAGGAACCCATGTCCCTTGATATTACTCTATCTCTAGACTCTTCCTGATCCTTCCAGACCACTTTAGACTGCTCTAGGCTGATGACATCATGTCATGTGACTGGGAAGTCACATGCTCTTCTCTCTCTCGTTGTAGACTAATAATATAACTACTACTATATCTTATCTGTCCTAACTCTAAAGTCTGTCCTCACTTTACTGTATCATGACACAGACTCTGATAGCAGTGGTAATACAAAATACTATTTCTCTAACTTATTTGGAAGGCATAGTATATGAAATCCACATTATATGTAAAGATTTTATTATAAGACTTCATGTAGAAATTATACTGCTTGAATAGTTTGATTACAGGATATTTTGAAGGAAGGCCTCAATGAAATGATTGTTTAGATAAGGAATAGAGTTGAATAATATCCTGAGAGAAGAGATAGAGTTTGACTTAGAGTAAGTCAAAGAATTATAGTAGAAAGATGCCATTAGAATTGAAAAGCAACTTAGAAGCTGAATGTTATATATTATCTGTATCACAAACTTCATTCAGCTTGTATCTCTACAACTAGTAAACCAATTTTCACAAACTAAGTTGTGATGTAAAGCCTCAAATGAGGGCTATCTGCACATATATGGGATGTACAAAAGTAATAACAAATAACCAAGATATCAGACCATCAATAACTGTAAAAGCTTTGTTTGCTAATATCTCATAAACAGCTAGACAGATTTGCACAATCAAACTTGCATTGGAAAGTGCTTATAAAACTGTTTCCAATAATATATGGTATATCTCATAGTGGTAAGTATTCATAGAGATACAAGCATATCAATATAGTGACATAATTAGCTGCCTTCTAAAATTAGCCTGACAGCTACTATGACAGATGACAGCTTCCATCAGGTATGAGTTCTGATCATGTGATGGAAATAGCTTGTGCATAGACTATTAATTTTTTGTATATATACCTCTGTATTTGAAGATTAGATCTCAGACTTAATAACATCAATTATTCTTATTGATACTACTTATCACCTATCATCATTATCTTCTTATACTGAACCCCTGAACCACTATTAAGTTCAAGTATCACAACCAGTGAGTAGCTCATTTTGTGATAATCTAACATCTATATCCTGACTATCTTCTTTTAGTATAGATCACACTCTATTTCAATCAATCTAAGGATCAAACCCTGTATTTCTTATTAGACCAAATCCTATAGTTCTCATCAATTTTATGGAGTTCTAAATAACAACTTCCACAGTGCTTGACAACCCAGAGTATACACAGTAGTAAAGTATTATTAGATCTATACTTTTGTACTTAAGAATATTAGCTACCATATACTATTCCTCAGTCTGGTAATCAACTTAGATTTATGCCACACTTGCTCTAAGTACATCTAAACCTCCTTATTTTAAAATGCAACCACATGATGAGTTAGGCTAGGTGTTACAACTTAAGCCCTTAGTGCTGGACAGAAGAAGAACCTTGTATAGGGTTTACACAAGAGAACTCGATAGAGAACTTGGTACAAGATGGTCTACCTTATATACTAATGTCTAGTGGTCTGTGTGAGCTATTTCTAGCCTACCCTAAATGACTATGTGTATCACATGTTGTATGATGTCACTCCTTCCATGCATTATGTGGCTCATAACCGTGTTACCTGATGTGACCTGCTGGGTGACAGTGTGATCTTGTTCCTCTAACTCTAGTTCTTAAAAATAGAATAAAGGAAGATAAGTTGAAAAGAAAATAAAAATGAGAAAGAAAAATAACAAAGGTTAAGTCCATTTCTTTCGTTCTTAACACTAGGCATAACAATCTTCTGTTAAAGCCAAGGTTGTTCTTATTTATATAGTACTATTTTCAGTCTATCTTCTAACCCAATTTATTTTCCATACTACTAATAATTTTGGCAAGTATGAATTATCCTTAATACTAAAGGAATATAGATGGAACTACAACAAAATCAACTTCAAATCTCTAGGAAATTCTAAGTTTATTGTCCAAAAAATACTAAACTATATACTCATCTTCAGAAAATCCTAAGAGAACAGACTGAAGATGATAACTACTCTATATTGACAGGTCTATTCTAATGTGTCATAATTCCAATTACATAAGCAAGGAATGAAGATACTTAAGTAATCAGAAATAGTTTAGAATAGAGAAGCCAAAATAAAAGGGAGCTAAAGTGTTTAGCAGGTACTTCTGAAGCATGGGAAAGCAGATAATTAGATGTGCAGATAACACTGAAAGACTTCAGAAAACTACAGAGTGTTGTGAAAAAGCAAGGAATTATATAAAAGAGAATTTAATAATATATATAGATAGTTGGGAGTATTGATATGCAGTTTGAAGAGGTCTGAAGCATGAGAAATTGGATAAGTGAATGAGTACAGATGTGGAAAGGAATCACAAAACATGGATTAGCCAAAAAATATGGAAGAGAAAAGTCTCAGAAGAGCCAGTCCCCTTATATAAATAGAATATTCAATAAGAAAAGAATAATAGAGTATACAATAGAAGTAAATATTTATTATTAAGAATATAGGAAAAAGACAGAAATTAATATGATTAGAGAACAAAAGTAATTATCTTGAATATGCTATAGCTTGCTTAACACAATTCTGAAATTGACTAGAAAATGGAGAAAATAAAGATAATGAGATGTTCAGAAAAATATAAAAAGTAGTAAAGGTCAAAGTAAGAAAAATTGGGATGGTAAAAACAAAAAAAAGAAGAAGTAAGAGAAGAATAAAGGTTTAAGAGAACCTGACTTTTCATCATGTTTAGCTAAGTAAGGATTCTGAACTCTATAGACTTTGTAACAGGCTTCTCTGTTTTATAGTAATACTAAACCTTACCATAGAACCCATAGACTTTGCTACTATCTATCCCAAACCCTATATTTCTTTTTCACTATTTTAGAGGATCTTTTAGATTATCATTCAATGTCTCTTAATTACTATTAAATATACCCTATATCTTTAGATAATATTCTAGATACTTTAACCCAGGTTTCTGACTATCTGCATGCCATTATTCTTATGTTAGCGCAGTATCACTCTAAATCGTAATGAGAAATAAATTATAAGTAGCACAGTGATATTGTAGACACAATAAATATATGTGAGCAATCCCTAGAATTCAGTATAAGACATTATGTTTAGAAACTAGTTACTTGCTATAGATATAACACTCACATAGGATTTAGTATAAGACACTGAGGTCTTAGGAATAGATGAGACTCTATATAAGTGCTTTATAATAACTTATAAATCTAAATATTTATGAAGGAATTTTATTCTATTAATTGTCTCTATATAAATGTTTACACTCAATTGTTTAAAATCATTCTGAAGATACCTGATTGCTAACAGAGCATACTATAACATCAATATAAACTATTTCTCAATAGATTGCAATGGATTATAGAATGTTTAGAATAGTAGCCATCTTTGAGAAGTTTTTCTAAAGATGTGTTATATTTAATGATTAGTTTCTATAGAAAGGAAAAAGAAAAAAAGAAAAAAGAAAAGAAAGTGGCAAATAAATAGGAGATCTGGGACAAAGAAGAAGAAGTGAAGAAGTTAGTACCAAAATTATTCCATAAGTGAATCAAGATATTTGGAAAGAAAGCAAGTAAAAGAATACCAATGAGAAAGATATAAGACTATATGATAGATTTAAAGAAAGAATTTGTGCTAAGAAAAGAGAAAATTTATTTCTTGTTTAGAAAAGAAGTATAAGAGTTTATTCAGAAGCAGATAAGAAAGAGATATATTTAGCTATCAAAGTCACTATAGACAGTACTGGTATTTTTTATAGGAAAAAAAATGAAAAGAAGAAGAAAGTATAAGACTATTAATATCTTAATAAGTAAACAATCAAGAACAATTACTTATTACTGCTTATTTCAGATATTGTCAAGAAAATTAGAATAAAGAAGGTATTTATAACACTAGAAGAATTGTTTAAACCAACAGTGATGTTTTTTAGATTGATAAATTCGCTGGCCACATTCTAGGCCATGAAAAACAAGTTATTATAAGATTTAATTAACTTTAGTCAAGTAGTGAGCTTTATTGATAATGTATTAGTGGAAATAAAAAGTAAGAAATAACATGGTGAGTTGGTAGAAGAAATTTTGAAAAAGATAGAAGAAGAAGATTTGTATATTAAATCAGTTAAGGAGATATAAAAGTTTTTGGAACTTGCTAATTATTATAAACAATTTGTGAAAAACTTTGCCAAGATAGCAAAATCATTATATGAGTTGACAAGAAAAGAACAGAAGTGGGAGTAGGAGATAAGACAAGAGAAGATGCTTAAAGTGTTGAAAAAAAGGTTCATTACAAAACTGATTTTAGTAGCATTAGATTTGGACAAGAGGATGAGGATAGAGGTAGATATGTTGGATTATGCAACAGAAGAGGTGTTATTAATAGAGTGTGCAGATGGAAGATGGAAACATGTGGCCTATCTTTCAAAATAGAGGGCTAGAGACATAGAGATATATGTTGAAAGACACTGAATTTTAGTTTAAGGTTTAGACAAACTATAAGAATTTAAAGTGTTTTATAAAGGTACAGAAATTAAATTGGAAACAAGTGAAATGGGTATTATATCTGTCCAGACTTGATTTTACTTTATTAATAACAAATAATAGAAATTGATAAAAGAGGAGTGGATAAGAGGAATGATAGAAGTAGTAGTAGAAGAATTAGAAGTGGAGTTTTTTTAAAAAAGCAAAAGAGAAAGATGAAGAAGTAGTGAAAGTAGTAGAAGAAATAAAGAAAGAAGGAGTAGAAGCATTAAGAAGAAAATAAAGTGAGAATTGGTGTTGAAGGAAGGAAAAGTGTATGTGCTGAAAGATGAAGAGTTGAGGTTAGAAGTTATATAATTATACCACAATGTATTGGTAGCAGGACATAAAGGAAGATGAAAAATAATGGAGTTAGTGATAAAGAACTATTGGTGGCTAAGAGTAACAAAGGATATAAAAAATATATAGAAAAATATGATTTGTATTAGAGAATGAAAAACTAGACAAAAGTACCAGTGATAAAGATGATAGTGAATAAAGAAGCTATAAATATATCTGGTAGTGGACTTTATTATGAAGTTGCTATTAGTAGCAGGAAAAGATGTAATATTAGTAGCATATAACAGATTGTTAAAGATAGCACATGTCAAGATTGCAAGAAGTGGACTTCATTTATTTTATTTTTCTTTCTCATTTCTATTTCTCATTTTTATTTTCCTTTTGATTTATTTTTTATTTTTTTATTTTTAGAACATTCAGGGTTAGGGTCAGAAGTGATTGGTCACACTGTCACATCAGTCACAATCTGATAATATAGTCACAATATTGACTTGGGAGAACAAAGTAAAAGGTTCTAGAACAAATGACATCATACAATATAAATACCACATGTTGACCTCATGTTCTACACATGGTCATTTAGGGTAGGGTGCACAGTAGTGAGCATGGACCATTGGTAGTAGTATAAAAGATAGACTAGTTTGTAAAGAGATCTCTATCAAGTTCTCTTGTGTTACTCAATACAAGAGTTATTCTTCTGTCTCGCTCTAACAGACTTAAGATCATAACAGCACATTTTATGGCAACAACAGAAAGAATATTAGTGGAGAGATTGGCAAGACTATTTAAAGATAATATATTCAAGTCATATAGATTACAAAAGAGTGTGATTTGTTGAAAAATAAGTGTTTAGCTCAATGTCCATATACTATCTTTACATAGACTCATCTTTTATTCTATTTATTTTTTAATTTTTCTTTTCTTAAACTCTGTAGTTACATCCACTTTTCATTATCATTCTTGTTGTAGATATGTAATGGAGATAACATTGTTATCATTGCTATACAAACATATACATACTTGAGTATTTGTACTTAGCTTATAGCTGAATGATGCTAAAACCAGATTCTTTCCTTTTCTAGTTCTAGTAATCTCAATATACTTAACGGCTATTGCATGCTACTTTATTAGATTATAGGCTCCATAGACTTTATGTCTGAGACTTTTCATTTCTCCAAACTGAATAACATAAATTATTATACTTGAGCTAACAATATAAAGATAGCCTCACAGGCTCACTGTTAGAATTAAAGATGATGGACTTGTTTCTTTTCTGTTTCTATTTTCTTATCTAAGTCTCTCTTATTTTTTATTCCAACTCTTCTATCTCTTGTCTTTTTTCTTCTTACTTTTGAACTTAGCAAAGGAAAAGTAAAATAATGTCATGTGTGACTGTTGTAACAGTCACAGTAACATGACAAGATGTGATGACTATGATAAGTTGGTTATACACATATCATAGTTACAGTTACAATATATTGTGACACATCAAAAGAGTAATATTGTTAGAACAACTGGGTAGAAGAGCAAAGCACTTCAAATCTCCAGGAAATCCTAAGTCTATTGTCCAAAAAATTACTAAACTATATATTTATCTTCAGGAAATTCTAAAAGAACAAAATAGGAATTCCTAAAGGTAATAACTACTCTATATAATAATAGGTCTATTCTAATGTGTCATAATTCTAGTTATATAAACAAGAAATGATGATACTTAAGTAATTAGGAACAGCTTAGAATAGAGAAATTGAAATAAAAGAGATCTAAACTACTTAGCAGGTGCTTCTAGAGCATGGAAAAGCAGATAAGCAGATATGTAAATAACACTAGAAGACTTCAGGAGACTACAGAGTGTTGCAAAAAAGCAAGGGAGTATATAAAAGAGAGTTTAATAATATATCTGGATAGTTGGGAGTATTGGTGTATAGCTTGAAAGGGTCTAGAGTATGGAAAATCAGATGAGTGAATGAGTGCAGATATGGGAAAGTGTTAGGAGTACAGTATGAAGTATATATATAGTACCAGCCAGATGTCAAAGCTAAGCTTAACATTACACACTTTTAGCATAACTGGTTTAGTGGCTGGTCTAATAGAAAGGATCATAGAACACAGATTAGCCAAAAAAAATAGAAGAGAAAAGTCTCAGAAGAGCCAGTTCCCTTACAAATACCATATATCATAAAGAGATAATGACTTTATCTATATAAACTCATAACATTTAGAGTAGGCTAGATGTAAGTACACATAGACTATACATATCACAAAATAAACTACTCACTTATTTATGATATCTGAACCTTAGATGTACTCTCAGAGGTTTAGAAGTGATTCAGAAGTTCAGTAATGATGACAATGATGATTAAGATTAATACAGATGTCAATGATAATAAGGGATAATAATTGATGATTATTGATGAAAACTGATGATAAATGATGTTATTAAGTCTGAGATCTAATTCTCAGATACAGAAGTATTTATACAAAATAGTGATGGTCCATGCACAAGCTGTTTTCATCACATGATCAAAACTCATATCTAGTAGGGCTGTTATCTGTCATAGCAGATATCAGGCTAATTTTAGAAGATAACTAATTATGTTACTACATTGATATGCTTGTATCTTTATAAAGAATGATCTCCATATGATATATGATATATTATTAAAAACCATTTGATGAGCACTTTCCAACACAACTTTGATTATGGAAATCTGTTTAGTTGTTCCTGAAATAATAGCCAATGAAACTTATAGTTACTAATGGTCTGATATCTCAGTAATCTGTTGTCACTTTTGTACATCCCACATATATGCAAATAGCCATTATTTAGGGCTTTCAATTATAACTTAGTTTGTGGAAATCAGTCAACTAGTTGTAGAAATACAAGCTGAGTGAAGTTTGTGACAACACACTAGAGGTATATAAAGTAGACATACTTGTACTAGAAACTTTCTACTAAGTTTTTCTGTGCTAAACAATACAAGTTTTCTTTTTTAACTAAATATTTGGTCTTAAGTTGTAACACTCATCTTTTCTAGCTCTTTATTGAAGATCTAGAGAATTATTCTCTCAAATTATCTATGTCTTCTTCTTTTGATAGTAATATTATACTATTCTTCCCTATTACTTTGGCTGAGTACAATAAGTAGGTCAAAGAAGAAGTATCTCACTTAGTTGAGATCTGATTCTATAGCTATGGATATAATGTATGATGCTATTGAGTTTAGTCAGTAGAAGTATATAGCAAGTTCAGTATATAGCAAGTTCAGTTACTTCAAAAGATATGTGGAATCATTTTTATATAATTTATGTTATCTAATGTTAGGGTATAAATATTCATTACTATTACTAAAAACTGTATACTAAGAAATGGAATAAGTAGACTACCATATCTGATGTCATATGTCAAATCTACTCATTTCTAAGACCATTTTTATAGCAGTAATGTCTTATTCAATCTCCAATGAAAGCTTGTCTTTTATAGCAGCTATATTTTCTGCAATGTTTCTATAGTAGTGATGCAATCAATTTAGAACCTATTGAGTACTCAGTTTCCTATGGTAAAGTTCTTCTATTGATTTCTTTTAATATCTTATCACTGAGACTTCCACTCAGTACTATACTCTGAAACTTCCAAGCATTTTCTATTATTCTTTCTTTTATATAAGACTAGTAATTGCAC
>Ga0157363_1005228_pt1 | contig 12070 bp, 9 predicted proteins | sample AttsexASBM1_FD_111477 | JGI IMG/M metagenome (GOLD analysis project Ga0157363, IMG submission 111477) | Fungus gardens microbial communities from leaf cutter ant in Ribeirão Preto, State of São Paulo, Brazil - Atta sexdens ASBM1 | ecosystem: Host-associated > Fungi > Mycelium > Unclassified ...
GGTCGATACCACCTACAGTGGCAATGCCTATGATGGCCACTATGGTGCCGATGCCTTGATGGCGGAAGAGATCGTGAAACACATTACACAGGGAACACCATTGAAAGTCTCAGTGGTGGACGCACTGGAAGCGGGCCTCACCGCGATTAAAATCGATGAAGCGCGTAAATCGAAAACCGTGGTGGATATGACAGACAGCTGGAAAAAATTTGACGCCAGCCTGGGGAAAACCGCGACCGTATAAGATCAATAAGCCAGTCTAAACGTAGCGGCTTGATTTATTGCGCATCTGCCAGCGACACTTTCGCTTCTGGTAAGCGCGATAAATCAAGCCGCCACGATTTTTGTGCCGAAACTAAACGACCGTTTCATTCTCCAGCTTCTGGCGTTTGCGCAGATGCGGGAAAATCGTCATCCACAGCGCTACCACCACCAGCGTGCCGATACCCCCGAGCGCCGCCGCAGGCACCGCGCCCATCCATGCGGCTAGCATCCCTGACTCAAACTCCCCGAGCTGATTCGAGGTATTGATAAAGATCGCATTCACGGCGTTAACACGCCCGCGCATATCATCCGGCGTGTCTAACTGAACCAGCGCACCACGAATCACCATACTCACCATATCGAAGCCGCCGAGTGCAGCCAGCGCCAGCAGCGACAGCCACAGCTGCGTCGAGAGCGCAAACACCAGCGTCGCCACGCCAAAGCCCGCAACGGCGCCGAACATGATCATGCCGACGTGCTTTTCCAACTTGTGACGGCTCAGCCATACGCCCACCAGCAGTGCGCCCACAGAAGGCGCACCGCGTAGCATGCCCAGTCCCCAGGGGCCGGTATGCAGAATATCCTGCGCGAAAATAGGCAACAGCGCCGTGGCTCCACCGAGCAATACGGCAAAGAGGTCGAGTGAAATCACGCCGAGCACATCTTTGCGCTCACGAATAAAACGCACACCTGCAAACATGGTGGTGAGATTCATCGGCATACGCACCTGTGGAGGGCGTTCGTAACGTAAGCGGCTGACCAGTACAATTGAGAACAGGTAGAACAACGCCGAAACGCCGTATACCACATCAGGCCCGGCGACATAGAGCAGACCCCCTAAGGTTGGGCCCACAATCACCGCGGCCTGACCCCCCACAGAACTCGCCGCCATGGCACGCGCGAGGATTGGCGGAGGAACCAGTGCAGGCAGCATCGAGGTGATCGACGGCCACTCCAGCGCTTTTGCAACAGAGATCAGAAAGACCAATCCCCAAATTTCAATTTTATCCGCCCAATGCAGCAACGTCAGCGCTACTAGCCCTAGTAGGGCCAAGCCTTCAATGATCTGTCCCACTAGCACAATACGACGACGGTCATACTGATCGGCCAGATGACCCGCCGGCAGTGCCAATAACACAGAAGGTAAGAACTGCATGAGCCCGATCATACCCAGCGCCATTGCACTGTGAGTGAGCGCATAGATTTGCCAACTGACCGCAACGGAGAACATCTGAAAACCAAACGATGAACAGGTGCGTGCAAGCCAGAAGGCGACAAACGACCTGTGCCGCAACAGCGAATCTTCTGCTGCGGATACCTGTGAACCCATAGTTTTTATCCCATCCTCAATCAACGTTCCGGCGGGTGTCATTGCACCTACCTGGTGAAAAGCCGTTTGCTGGCTCTCTTTATGTTTTTACGGCCACAGAGTGCGGCATCTTGCTTGCGCAGGCAATGGCTAGCCGTGCGCTTTAAAAACAGTTGCTTATCTTAAATTCCACTAAGCATAGAGTTCTGAATATTAGCAGGCTGATTATTTTCTTCTGAAAATATCCGAATCATTCCAGAAATGCCAATAACAAAATAATCAATGCCCTTTTCCGGACTGTTATCTCTTTATCAGAGACAGCTAAAAGAGGTGATTTTTACAAACAAATCGGTCTATATTGGAAGTGTAAAGAACAGGTCATACTTGCCGTTCTTATAATAATTAAGACATCTCAATTAATTAATTTATTCGCAGAGATAAATGGAAAACAGTTCATACCATCCTTATGTTACTGAGCGCATCCGTCGCTTCGACGGTACACTGATTGGTGGGTGTTATTTAGCACCCTTTATGTATTTTGAGCAGGAAAGCACAGCATTACTTAACGGAAGCAACATAGTTTCCTATCACAATCAGTTGTCCGACGCGCTTGAATTAATAATCATCCCTTTAATGGGAAATAGTCTTGCGCACTTCTTACAGGCACCAGAAAATTATTCCAGCCTGCAAATGAAGAATGTGCGCATTGCCATCAACTATGCCAGTTTAGTTATGTATGGCACAGCCTTAGGTAAAACCGCTCAGCATTTCTCTTTCTGGCTTTATGATTTGGCACCGCCGGGTACCTGCTGGGAGAATATCGCTTCATTTCCCTTTAGTGGAATTGTTCTAACCGATGAATTCTTTAACGATAATTATCTCAAGTTCAGCTTTCCATTTCTGCTTGGCTCCTGCCGGGAAAGAGAAGCAGAGGTGATATTACGCACGCAGCAGTTGTCCCTGCCGATGGAGAAATATGGAGATTTGCAACTCTCTGGCTGGCAAGAGCAACGAACCAGTACTAGGCTTATTGAAGTGTAAACGGTTACACAAAATTTTGCCTCTCGGCATTATGGCCCGATTTCTTTAGGGGTAACGCCTCAATCCCCTCATAAAATATTGCACTACTACCATTCCACAAGTGCAAAGCACTAAAAAAATCAAACCCGTTAACGTTTTTGAGATAAAATTTAACGCAAAGGGATCATCTGGCGTCATGGAAGCGCGCCGTTGGAACATTTTATGTCACTTCGTACTCTATGTCGGGAAGCAACCTAATGTGTTGTTTCCTTTCTGTTTATGGCAAAGAAAGAGGTTAATATTATGGGGAAATCTTCCTCATCTTTTGGCGTGATTCGCTTTCTGACAGTGCTGTTCGCACTGCTCACAGGCGCATTTATGCTGGTAGGCGGCGTTTGGTTAGCCGCCATTGGAGGTTCCTGGTACTACGTTATTGGCGGTGTGATTATGTTGATCACCGCTGTTCTGCTGTGGCGCCGTAGCGGCTCAGCGATCATGCTGTATGCCTTGCTGCTGTTGGCAACGCTGGTGTGGGGCGTATGGGAAGTCGGTTTCGACTTCTGGGCGCTGGCACCACGTACCGATGTGCTGGTGATCTTCGGCATCTGGCTGATTCTGCCGTTTGTCTATCGTGGCCTGAACCATGCTGGTAAAGGTGCGTTAGGTCTGATGGCCGTGGCGCTGATTGCCAGCGTGTTGGTGTTGGCGTGGGCGGTATTCCACGATCCGCAGGAGCTGAATGGTGAAATCCCAGCAGCAGCGGATAACGCACCGCAAGCGCAGCCATTGAGCAACATCAAAGATGCTGACTGGCCTGCCTACGCACGCGATCAGCAAGGCACTCGCTTCTCACCTCTGAAGCAAATCAACAGCGGCAACGTGAAAGATTTGCAGGTGGCCTGGCAGTTCCAGACTGGCGATTTGAAAACCCCGAACGATCCCGGTGAAATTACCGACGAAGTGACGCCGATTAAAATCCGCGACACCTTGTACCTGTGCTCACCTCACCAGATTCTGTTTGCGCTGGATGCAAAAACCGGCAAGCAGAAGTGGAAATTTGATCCGGGCTTAAAACCGAATCCAACCTTCCAGCACGTAACCTGCCGTGGTGTTTCGTATCATGAAATGCCTGCAGCTGCCGATGCGTCTAATACCCAACCTGCGCTGTGCTCGCGCCGTATTTACCTGCCGGTAAACGACGGTCGTCTGTTCGCGCTGGATGCGGAAACCGGTGAACGTTGCGCTGCCTTTGGCAACAACGGTGAGCTGGATCTGCAGCACAAACAGCCGGTTCTGACCCCGGGTCAGTATGAGCCGACTTCACCACCGATCATCACGGACACCACTATCGTGATTGCCGGTGCGGTCACCGATAACTACTCAACCCGTGAACCATCAGGCGCTATTCGTGGCTTTGATGTGAACACCGGTAAACTGCTGTGGGTGTTTGATCCGGGCGCGAAAGATCCTAACGCGATTCCAGATGATGAACACACCTTCACCATGAACTCGCCTAACTCCTGGGCACCGGCGGTGTACGATCCGAAACTGGATATTGTTTACCTGCCAATGGGCGTCACCACACCAGACATCTGGGGTGGTAACCGTACGCCAGATCAGGAGCGTTTTGCGAGCAGCGTGCTGGCACTGAACGCCACCACCGGTAAGCTGGTGTGGTCTTATCAGACCGTGCATCACGATCTGTGGGATATGGACCTGCCGTCACAACCGACGCTGGCCGATATCACTGACAAAGATGGCAACACCGTACCGGTGATCTACGCCCCGGCGAAAACCGGTAACATCTTTGTGTTGGATCGTCGTACCGGTAAGCCAGTTGTTCCGGCACCGGAAACCCCAGTGCCACAGGGCGCAGCTAAGGGTGACCACGTTTCTCCGACTCAGCCGTACTCCGAACTGACCTTCCGTCCGAAAAACAATCTGACGGACAAGGACATGTGGGGCGCGACCATGTTCGACCAACTGGTGTGCCGCGTGATCTTCAAGCGTCTGCGCTATGAAGGTCCGTTCACCCCGCCGTCTGAGCAGGGTACGCTGGTGTTCCCAGGCAACCTCGGTATGTTCGAATGGGGCGGTATTGCAGTTGATCCACATCGTCAAATCGCGATTGCTAACCCAATGGCGCTGCCGTTTGTCTCTAAACTGGTGCCACGCGGTCCGGGTAACCCGATCGAGCCACCAGCCGATGACAAAGGCGGTTCAGGTACCGAAACCGGTATCCAGCCGCAGTACGGTGTTCCGTATGGCGTGGAGCTGAATCCGTTCCTGTCTCCATTGGGTCTGCCGTGTAAACAGCCAGCATGGGGCTATGTCTCAGCTGTTGACCTGAAAACCAACGAAACCGTGTGGAAAAAACGTATCGGTACCGTTCGCGATAGCGCACCGGTTCCCGTACCGTTCAAGATGGGGATGCCAATGTTGGGCGGCCCAATCACAACCGCCGGTAACGTGTTCTTCATTGGTGCGACTGCCGATAACTATCTGCGCGCGTTCGACACCAACACCGGGGAAATGCTGTGGCAGGCTCGTCTGCCTGCAGGTGGCCAGGCGACACCGATGACCTATGAAGTGGATGGCAAGCAGTACGTTGTCATCGCAGCAGGTGGTCACGGTTCGTTTGGAACTAAACTGGGCGATTACGTCATTGCCTATGCACTGCCAGATGCCAAGTAAGCCTCTGGTTTGATGTGAGAAGGCGGGCTGCGAAGCCCGCCTTTTTTATTTCATTCAGGTATGCATATCAGGCGTGCCTCACACTAGGCAAGCACAATAAACCACGCGGCTACGGCCTATTCAGTACCCGCGCATTCAGCAGTGCGCACAGCGCCATAATCACACAGGTTGCGAGGAACACCGGTTGCATGCCAAATGCACCACCAACAAACCCACCAAACAGCGGCCCCGACACTTGGCCAACATACTGTGCAGAAGTGGAATAACCCAGCATCTTACCCACTTGCCCTTGCGGCACGTTGTGGCGAATTAGCGCCGTCACGCACGGCATTAGACCACCTAACGCCATTCCCATCAGGAAGCGCAACACCACTAACTGCCAGGCTTCGGTGATAAAGGCTTGTGGAATCAACAACAGTGCGCAGGCGGCTAAACCATAAATCAATACCCGTCCATGCCCTACCCGATCAGCCAAACGTCCTAAACGCGGCGCAGAGAGGATGCTGCCAAGTGCGGCGGCGGCCATCACGATACCTGCGGTCACGGTGATTGCATGTTCGCCTTGCACAAACTGGCCGATGTACAGCGTGATAATCGGTTCAATCGACATATTGGCAAAAATCAGCAACATACCCGACAGCCACATCAATCTCACCACCGGCAAATTCACCAGTTTCTCTGGCTCAACGCTGTTTTGTGCCGCCTTGTTACCGCGCTGACGCGGTACTTCTTTTAATAAAAACGTGGTGGCAAGGAAAGCGAGGAAAATCACCGCACCGGTGAGCCAGAAGGTATGACGGATGCCTATCAAAGGCGGCAGGACGCCTCCTAACAAGGGTCCCACCACGTTGCCGGCCATAATCCCAGATGACAACACCCCCAGCGCCCAGCCCGTTTGCTCTTTCGGCGTTTGCGCGGCGACTAAAATGGTCGAGCCCGAAGCATAACCGCCCAGCAATCCCGCTAACAAACGCAATGCCACCAGTTGCCAAGGTGCCGTCGCCATACCAATCAGTGACATGGCAATCGCCATCCCCAAACTGGCACGGATTAACATCAGTTTGCGGCCGTAGCGATCGGCCAGTTTGCCCCACAGCGGCGCGGTTAACGCGGCGCTGAGGAAAGTGGCGCCATACGCAGCACCCGACCAGCGCGCAATCGCGGCAGGCTCCTGCACGCCAAGTTGCTGCACGTAGATCGGCAGAAACGGCAGCAGCAACGTCATGGCCACAATGGTGCTGAATGACCCCAGCACGCAGACGAACAAATTGCGCTTCCAGTGTTGCTGCTCAGGCGCTAACACGGTTGAAGAGTGCGACATAGTGAATTCCCTGTTTTTGCTTTTTTAGCAGGCTAACAGCGCCTAACCACAGAAAACAGAGTAAGAAGGATATTTGCCCACTGGCGCAATATTGTTGCCAGATAACAACAATTAGCCATCGCTCAACGCGTTGATTAACGCATCGCACAGCAAGGTGACGGGTGACGACGGCTGCGGCTGCTCTTTGAGTAACAGATAGCTGTGCAAACGATCCATCTGCCATTCCGGTAACACCTGCTGTATTTCGCCGCGTCCCAGCGCCTCTCGCGTCATATAAGCCGGCAGATAGGCAATGCCGGTGCCCGCCAGTGCCGCATTCAGCAGCGCCATGCTGTTATTGGCGCGAAAACGGCTATGCACATCCAGCGCCAGTCGTTGCTTATCGCGACGAAACGGCAGCGCGGCAGTGTGTGCCGGTCCGTGAAACAGCAGCAGGTCATGGCGGGTCAAACGTTCAGGGTGATCGATGGCTGGATGGGCCGCCAGATAATCTGGCGTGGCATATAAACCCCACTCAATAGTGCTCAGCTCCCGGTAGTTGGCGACTTCCGGCACTCTGGAGCGAATCACAATCGCCACATCTGCGTTGGGCTGCGGATCGTCACTGGTGGTTAATTCAAGGTCGACATTGATGTGAATATGGCGACGGATAAAGTCATTCAGAGTGGGAACGACGCACTGACAGCCGAAGGTGATGGGTGCCTGCAAGCGCACATTTCCGGCGGGCAGTTGATGAACTTGCTGCACAAAAGCATCAGCGCGATGCATCTCTTCCAGCATACGCGTACAGAACGGATAATAAGCCTGTCCCAGCTCGGTCAATGCGACCTTGCGGGTGGTGCGCTGCAGCAGTTTGATACCCAGCCGCACTTCCAGCCGAGCAATTTCGCGGCTGACATGTGACTTAGAGACGCCTAAGGTCCGCGCGGCTTCGCTGAAACTTTGCCGCTCAACAACGCGCGCAAACAGCATCATGGCGGTGAGATTATCGCTGTTATCCATGTTCTCTGATGGGGTAACAAAGTGAGAACAGCAGCTTAAAAGTAAAAGCAGCAATAAGCACCGAATTTAATCAGCGCACATTGCGGAGCGGCGTAATTTATCGCGCATTCGTTCGCGATTCACTGCGCAATACATTGCGCCGCTTCATCCCCTGCGTGGGTCAATCTCTGCGTTATCAATCAACTGGCCACCGCCAGTGGGAACAGCAGGCGTTCCTGTTCAACACGACGTTGGCGGCGCAACTGGCCTGGCGTGACGCTGAAGTAGTTCTTGAAGGTGCGGGTGTAAGCCTGCTGAGTATCAAACCCGTAGCTCATTGCCACCTGCAGGATAGCTTCGTCACTGTTGATCAGCGTGAGCGCTGACTCAGTCAAACGGCGCTGGCGGATGTACTCTGCCAGAGAAAACCCCGTATGCTGACGGAACAGACGCTGCAAATGCCAGCGGGAGTATCCCGAGCGGCGTGCTACCTCATCCAGGTGCAGATCGTGCCCTAAGTTGTCTTCTATCCAGTCCAGCAAACTACGGATAAATTCGCGCTGATTCATGAGAACCTCCTGCTTCGACAAAGTGTCCAGTGCAGTCACTGTAGCGCGTTAAATTTATCCCTTAATTAGCAGAAAATTAGCGCAGAATTAGCATGGTGGAAAAGGGGTGTAATTGTGCACTAAGAATTGATCGCTACACTGCGTCCATTAGCTTGGGAGAACACTATGCGTGTGCTGCTGGTAGAAGATGATGAAATGATTGGCGCCAACTTGCAGCAGGCGCTGGAAGCGGCTGGCTGGTCAGTGGACTGGGTACGTGATGGCGTGTTTGCCACCAACGCCTGGGCCGAAGGAGGCTATACCTGTGTACTGCTCGATCTCGGGTTGCCGCGTGAAGACGGCATTCATGTTCTGAAACGTGCGCGTACGCGTGGCGATATGACTCCGGTATTGGTGCTCACCGCGCGCGACACCGTTCAGCAACGCATTCAAGGCCTCGACAGCGGCGCCGATGACTATTTGCTTAAACCCTTTGATCTGCAAGAGGTACTGGCGCGCATGCGTGCAATCACCCGACGTCGCCATGGTGCGGCAGATTCCCTGTTAGGCAGTGGCGATGTGCAGCTGGATATGATGACGCGTGAAGTGCTGTACAAAGGCCAGCGTGAGCAGCTCACTGCGCGCGAATATGCCCTGCTGTATGCGCTGCTTGAACGCCCAGGTGCGATCCTTTCGCGTGAACAATTAGAAAACCGCATTTACGGCTGGGGTGAAGAAGTCACCAGTAATGCCGTCGATGTGCTGATCCACGGTATGCGCCGCAAGCTTGATAACGAAGTGATTCGTAATGTGCGTGGTCTGGGCTGGCGGGTACCGGCTATATGAAACCCTTCACTTTTATGCGCTCATTGCGTAATAAACTGCTTGTCACCTTGGTGTTGCTGCATCTGGCGATGATTGGCGGCGTCACCTGGTATTTCTACCACTGCTACGGCGATATGATGGGTACCATGAAGGACGACCAGCTCGCCAAGATTGCTGATGCCTGGTCTTCCAGTCAGCGCATGCCCGCGTTGATGCCGATGGTAATGCAGCAAGAAAAACTGAAAAGCACCTATATCGTCCAGCTGTGGGACACCAATAATCAATTGCGTGCCAGCTCCTGGCCGGCATTGCGCGCGCCGCTACAGGCGAAAAAAGGCTGGTCCGATCTGAAAGTGGGCGACTGCGGTGATGACTGTGAGTGGCGTGTTTACACCCGGCCAGGCGAGCTGGGTAGTGAGATCGGCAATATTCAGGTGTTACACAACATCGGCTACATGAAGAGTCTGATGGTGAAGCGAGTGCTATCCGCCATCATCCCGCTGATGCTGATGATGCCGCTCTCGCTGTTGGTGATCTGGCTCGTGGTGCGCGCCATCACGCGGGATTTGCGCGTGGCGTCACGTCAGATTGCCGCGCAGGAAACACTGCATCCTCACTCGGTTTCCCCAGATGGCTTACCGGATGAAGTTTTGCCGCTGGTCGCGGCTTATAACGCCTTGTTAGATAAGCTGCGTGCGGCCTGGTCATCACAGCGCCAGTTCCTGGAAGACGCAGCGCATGAGCTACGCACGCCCGTCACCGCCGTCACGCTGCAACTTGAGAATCTGCGCCAGCATATTCAAACCGGTGAAGCCAGTCGCCAGTTTGATCAGCTAGAAGCGGGTGTCACCCGTACGCGCCATCTGGTTACACAGTTACTGAATATCTCACGTCAGGAAGATCAGTCCGTCGTGGCCACTGTGGAAGCGATTGAACTCGATGACTTGCTCAAAGAGAGTATCGAGCAGCTGATGGTGGTTGCTGATAAACGCGGTATCGATATCGGCTTCAACGGTACGACCCATTATCGTTTGCATGCCAGTCGCTCAGACTTGCGTAGCTTGTTCGATAATCTGATTGGTAATGCCATGCTGCATACACCCGAGGGGAGCCTGGTGGATGTGTTACTGCACCGCGTGGGGAATCACACCGTGGTGGATATTGTCGATAACGGACCGGGGATGCCGGAGTCCTTTATTGATCGCGCATTTGATCGCTTCACTCGTTCGCCAGGGGTTCAGGCTCAGGGCAGCGGCTTAGGGCTGTCGATTGTGCGCAGCGTGGCGCAGAAGCATCAAATGCAGGTTTCCTTGTCGAATTGCCATAACCTGCAAGGCGAGATCTCTGGCTTACAGGTACGTGTTACCTTGCCATGATCAACCTGTCGCTACCGTCTTGAACGTCAAGCGGTAGCGGCGCTTTGCATTCCCATCACATCTCCAATGCGCGCGACAAATCAGACATCTTCTCTGGTATCAAATGCTAAGAGTGCGATGATACGTGCCGACACTTCCTTTTTCCGCATCTCACATCTTTGCGACTGTACGCGACAACGTAAACGGTTGCGGGGTTCCGTTCGCATCACGACAATTATGTGACGAGCATCACATTTTAAGTGAATCAAAATGCAACACATTTTGACAAACGTGATCAAAATCTATTTCCTATCGCTCTGTTACAGGCACATTACGCACACTTGAAAATTCGGCGATTTAGACCGGTTAAAACAACACACTACCCATCCCCTGGGATCGATTTCACCCGATCGCGGCGCATCCGCGGCGATCACTAGCAAGTGGTTAATACAATAATGAAATTTAAAGCATTGATAGCAGGGGCCTTACTGGCCAGCAGCTGGACCGGCGCGGCACAAGCGGCAGACAGCAATCCGCAGTACCTTTCTGATTGGTGGCACCAGAGCGTTAACGTGGTGGGCAGCACCCACACTCGCTTCGGACCGCAATTCAACAACGACGTGTATCTCGAATACGAAGCCTTTGCTAAAAAAGACTGGTTCGATTTCTACGGTTATGCCGATCTGACCAACTTCTTTGGTGCAGGTAACAGCAACGCGAACGGTATTTTCGACCACGGCTCGCCGCTGTTCATGGAAATTGAGCCGCGCTTCTCAATCGATAAACTGACCGGCACCAGCCTGGCATTCGGTCCGTTCAAAGAGTGGTACTTCGCGAACAACTATATCTATGACATGGGTCGTAACGCTTCACAGCGTCAGAACACCTGGTACATGGGTCTGGGGACCGACATCGATACCCATAGTGACATCGGTTTGTCTCTGAACGTTTATGCTAAATATCAATGGCAGAACTACGGTGCAGCAAACGAGAACAGCTGGGATGGTTATCGCTTCAAGGTTAAATACTTTGTGCCGATTACTGACCTGTGGGGCGGCAAGCTGAGCTACATCGGCTTCACCAACTTCGACTGGGGTTCAGACCTGCGTGATGAGACTGGCCCATCACGTACCAGCAACTCGATTGCCTCCAGCCACATCCTGTCTCTGAACTACGATCACTGGCACGTTTCCACCGTGGCGCGTTATTTCCATAACGGCGGCCAATGGGCGGATGGTCAGGAGCTGAATTTCGGCAACGGTCCGTTTGAAGTGAAATCTACCGGCTGGGGTTACTACCTGGTCGTGGGTTACAACTTCTAATTCGTATGAATACCAGGTCGCCATCAATGGCGACCCTACCTTGTAGGGTACGCATTTATGCGTACCTGGTCACAAACTGCCCCGTTTAAATCTGCGGCTTGTACGCGTTCACCATCCAGGGTACGCCGAACTTATCGGTGAACATGCCAAAACCGTGCGCCCAGAAAGTCGGTTCCCACGCTTTCGTCACCTCTCCGCCTGCGGATAAAGCATCAAACCAACGTTTTCCCTGCGCTTCATCGGGGGTCGATAAACTCACGGAAAATCCGGCGTAGTTTGCCTGTGCTGCACCGTCGCTCATCATCAATTCACCCTGCCCTATGCGCACATGTGCATGCATAATCTGCTCTGGGGAAAAGGTCACGCCTGAGGTGCAGCCTTCGTCGGCAACCGGCGTATCATCGGGCATATCGCCAAATGTCATTTTGAAC
>Ga0157363_1005229_pt1 | contig 12070 bp, 7 predicted proteins | sample AttsexASBM1_FD_111477 | JGI IMG/M metagenome (GOLD analysis project Ga0157363, IMG submission 111477) | Fungus gardens microbial communities from leaf cutter ant in Ribeirão Preto, State of São Paulo, Brazil - Atta sexdens ASBM1 | ecosystem: Host-associated > Fungi > Mycelium > Unclassified ...
ACACACACACACACACACACACACACACACACACACACACACACACACACACACACACACACACACACACACACACACACACAACGCATACATACACATTTAGGAATAACGTTTCTAATTAAATTATTTCTAATTTATCTGTTATTTTCAAGATGTTTATAATATTGGTTTCTGATATTGGATCTAAAACAAAAGTATATATTTGTAATAACTATAATATAGCTAAGAATGCAAGAGGGAACACGTAAAATGTGCTTTGTCACAGATTTTCAATCTTATAAATTCATGTATATTTGTACGTGTAAATTAATAATGACTCTAATTTTCAAATGCATGTAACATCAAAAAAATTATTTATTTTACAAAGAATTTCTTATTCCATGTTCAATTCAATAATTTAAAGAACAAGGCATGCATAGGCGTAAATTATTTTCTTCAAAATTAAAGTACCTATTATCCTATATTACGCTTCTATTTATAAAATATATAATGTAAAATTTTAGTAATTTCTTCAAATCGCACGGTCTTTGCCGTTAAATTTAAAGCATCAATTTTTTCGTTTCATACGTACTAGAAGTAGAAATGACAAGAAACAGATTTCTTCCGTTTTTTAAATCAAAGTGCGATCAATTCGTTTTAATGTGTGCATTAATATAATAAATTAAGAATAATATTATATTCTCTCTAAATTGTATTTTTGTTGCACAACAGTATTGATTTACAATTCATGTACATATAATGGAGAGATAAATATGCATTGAGAAGAAGCAATTTCAATGCACTATAATCAAGTATAAGCGTTATCTATAAAACATGCAAGTTTCTGTGACTTATTTTATTTTTTCTCTTTCTCTATAAAATCCAACACCAGACACTCATGATAAGATCACAGATTAACAAAATGAAATGTGTGTATCATGAATATTACACTACTATCCGTACTTATTGTGAAGATCAGTCTAGTATAAAAGAAAATTCCACAAAATATTTTTTTGCAATTAATCAATCTTTTTTTGTACTCCTTCGAACTAGATGTTTCACGATTTATGAAATCGTTTAAATATCCTATTTTTTAATTAATTTTTAAATTAATAAAAATATTGCAGCGCAACATATTTTTTAATATATGTATTATTATTGTGCCATCTATTTACATGCATTTCTTATTCCTCAGTCATGTTCATCAATCATTAATTACTGGAAATATCATGATTTATTCAGAAAAGATTTTTTATATTATCACATAAATTACTATTAGAATGCCATAAAAATTATTAAATACTAAAATATAAGCATACAATGCTTTTATATGTTCGAGTAATGCTTTTATAAAATTTGCTACAATTTGCTACAACATGCTGCACAATATTTCGACAATATCACAATTAGAGATCTCTCTAATTTTCTGAAATTGGCACTGTTGTATTTAATGAACAATGTTTTATTTTGTCTATTTATTTTAGCATCAATCACAATTAAAATTGCAATTTTTTAGCTAAAGAGGCTCCTTCTATTGATTCTAACAGTTTTCTTTTCAAACTAGGTTTTTCTTCACGTTGACGTTTAATGATCATAGGTAGAGGCAATTTAGGTCCAGCTGTAGGTGCAGGTTTATTACTAAAGTATGGCATTTGCAGTGCTTGATCACATGTACATCTTTCTAATGGATTCACATTCAAGAGACTAGCAATTAAGTCAAGAAGATCATCGCCAGCAGCAGTAAATATATGCTTCAAAGGCATGCCAGGAAAGGGCTTGAATTGAATAAAATCTGGTAATTCAGTCATCCCCTGCCATGTTTCTTCCGTTGGAGTGCCTAATGTCTGAATAACAAAAATACATCAAGATAAAGAAATAAAATAACTTTTTTAGTTATATATTTTAGATCAGGCCAATTTGAGCTTTGAAGCCAAAATGCAAAACCATCAATTCAGAAAAATTTAATGTAAGATTTCACGAATTATAAATTATCGAAAAACATCGATCACACACATATCAATACTTTAAACTCTGAAATCTTATCCATATTGATTTTTTGCTTCAATGACTTTGTGTTTTGGCTCTAAAATTTAAATTAAACAGATCTGTTTTAGATCAATGTATTAACCTGAAATATTTTAGTGAGTTGATCTAAATCAGATTCACCAGGCAAAAATGGCACTCGCAATAGAAGTTCAGCTAATATACAGCCTACTGCCCACATATCAATGCCAGTCCCATAAAGTCTAGCACCGTAAAGTAATTCAGGCGCTCTGTACCATCTCGTGACTACTTGATGAGTATTTATCCGGTTAGGTGATCCGAAAAATTTTGCCAGGCCAAAATCTCCAATTTTCAGAACACCTTCTGAATTTACCAATAAATTATTTGGTTTTAGATCTCTGTGGAGTATCCAATTGAAATGAAGATAGTCAAGGCCTTGCAGGGTTTGAATCATATATGTCTTTATGTTGGCTGCTGTTAAAACTATATTGCTATCTTTTATTATCACTTCCAGATCAGTGTCCATAAAATCGAATACTAATGATACATTCGATTTATAACCAAAAACATCTAAAATTTTAATATATATATATATATATATATATATATATATATTAAATGTAATTAAATGTAATTATATGTAATTATATAAATGTAATTAAATGTAATTATTATTAATATAATATAAATATATACATAATATACATATATATATAATCATCAAAATTAATGTTTACTAAATTATAGTTTGCAGGTTTGCATATTATTTGCTTTTACAAGCTATTAAAATTTTCTACATATAAGAATTAAATACCTAACAAGCCAATGATATTGTCATGTTTTAACTCTTGCAGCAATTTAATTTCTCGTAAAGCAGTTCGATTTATGCCATCTCTAGCTTCAGCACGACTTCCAACTTTAATCTATATTTAAAAATATAAAAAGTTTATAATACAAATTGTTGTAGAAATATATATTTTTCATAATAAGGAAACTAACCTTTTTTACAGCCACAATTTTATTCGTCTCTATGTCTTTTGCCTTATAAACCGTGGCAAACTAAAGTAGACAACACAATTTCTCTACATTTATGTTTATTACATTTTTATAATTAATAATTGAATTATATTGCAGTTATAAACAAAGCTATGTGTGTAAATATTATACGCCTTAAATATTTAAAATAGGAATCATGATTATACGCTATTACAAGTAAAATTTATGTAATGCATACAAACGTTATAAAAATAAATAAATATACGATACAGTATGAACTAAATCATAAAAAATGATAAAAAACGTTCTAACCTGTCCTTCCCCTAGAAAATCGATTTTCTCATATCTCCGTACTTTTTCCGTCATCGTCAGCAAAAGTTTATTCTAGTTTATCTCAAAATTTATACAAGTTGTTTTTTCTTGAATATCTTATTTTCAAACGTGTGTGTGTGTGTGTGTGTGTGTGTGTGTGTGTGTGTGTATGTGTGTGTGTAATACGTCTTGTATAATATTCTATTTTTCTCATTAGACAATGGTCTAAGGTTTATTCGCGTCGCATGCTCCAACATGTAATATACTCCTACTATAGCTCTTATTCATTCCAACGCGCTTGATAGAATGAGTAGGAGCTGTAGTAAGAGCATGTTGGAGCTTGCGACGCGACAAACCTGCAGTTTCCATCGAAGATTTAAACCGGAATGTAGGAACCAACCAACTACAGTCGAGCATTCCCCTATCATTTGACTATAGTCTTGACTGACTAGACTTGACTAGACTTGACTGTAATTGGTTCTTACATTCTGATTATCGGTTTAAATCCTCGGCCAGTGATTGGATAATATATGTTTACATAACAACCAAAAAGAAGCACGCAAAAAACACAAGTGAACTTAGAGGCTCCGCACAATAAAAGGAATAAGAAAACAGAGAATAAGAATTTCCTATCAGAAACTGTATATTCCACAATATATGATTTCTGATAGGTTGAAATTCTTATTTTCTGCTCTCTATTCTCTGTTGCTTTTATTATAAAGCCCTTTAGAGTGCATTCCATTTAAAGGTGTTTTTATGTGGCAGCATCAAGAGCATGGTGGAAAGATTAAAGCGGAGATCACAGACTCTTGCATAATGCATAAGGCATAAGAAATTAAACCAAGAGTTCTTTATTTCATGGAAAGGAAAGGAAGGACTTCGATTGGTACATTTTTTTATTCATTACGTGTTATGTGTTATGGAAGAGTTTGTGCTTCTCGCTATATCTTAATGCACGGTCTACAATGGGCAGTAGCAGTAGTGGATTAAGAAATAAGCATAGAAATTGACCAATCATAGTTGAATGCGAGAAAACTAATCAACTGATTGGTTGATTATTTCTACGCCTACTCCTTAATCAATTACTGTTACTGCCCATTGTAGACCATGCATTAAGTGTCCCGTGTAAACGTAGTATATGAGAGGAGTTTTATGATTCGAACGCCGCCTAGCATTACCAATTCAGAAATCTGATTTTGACCACATTTTTCAAAGTCTAGTTTGGCCTCCTATATTTCATGATTTAAGGTTTCCTTAAATTTATCTTCAGATACTCTACGAATTATTTCATTGGCTACTAAACATCTAAAGATAAATTTAAAGGCCATTTTACATTGATCGTATCGTAGACATCGCAAGTAGAGTTCTATATTAAGCTTAAAGATGGTTCTATATTAGTTGCAAGCCGATTGTAAGTTTGTTGCGACAGTCAACCTAAAGCTTGTATTTTTAAATTAACGCTTCATATTGGCTTGTAATTAATATAAAACCGACTTAAGAAAATGTCAAGTGTCAATTTGATCACGTGACCTATTTTGAAAACGCTGAAAATGAGCGTCAAATAAAACCCAGCCTTATTATGGAAAAGTTTGTGCTCCCCGCTTATATGAGTCCTTATTCTTGAAGAGAAATATATACGAAATATATACGAAATCTAAGGAAATACTATAGTATATGTAACGCATACTATAACGTTCTCCTAGACTTTTGTACATTTCTTTTCAAGAATAGGGGCCATGAGTTATTCCAAATTCATTATCAGCGCTAAAAATCTACAGTTTACTGTACTGTTACGTATACTGTACATTTTCACTGGCAGAAAATTTTGGAAATACACAGCCATAGTGCTCACTTTGCAAACGTCTCTTTAAAGACTATTTGCAGTACATGATGCTTGTTTTCCTGCTGGATTGCTAACTGGATTAGAATCCATCGTATTGGCGATACTGGCACAGTCAATACGGCAAAATTCTAATCTAGCTAGCAATCCAGTAAGAAAACAAACATCACTGGCCTAGTTTCCAACGAGAGTTTAAATCAGATTAGAATGTAAAAACCAACCAACTACAGTTGAGTATTCCTCTGTTACAGTCGATCGACAGGAGAATGCTCGACTGTAATTGGTTGGTTCTTAGATTCTGATCCGGTTTAAATCCTTGATGGAAACTAGACCATTGAAACTAGACAAGATAGGAGATAAATTAAATATTTCTAATTTATTTATGTCTACATAATTTGGGAATCATTTAGGGAAATTTAGAAAAAATATTTGAACATTTGAATAATAGTATTTTTCTTATTATTAACAAATTTTATCATGCGACAAGTTAGTAGACAACGATTTTATTAAATATGTTTTATGGAATCAATTAAAAATCATTTGGAGAAGGCGTCTTCACATTGTTATTTTCATTTGGGAAAAATCATTATTTTGTAATTCAATAGATTTGTACATATTGCGAAAACGAACAATGTAGTAGATATAATATGAGTAGATATAATCTAAGTGTAGTAGATATAATATGAATGTAGTAAATCTAAAATTGTCAAAAATTAATCAATTAGGTTATAATTAATATAATTAATTATCTATGATTATGTGTAAAAGAAATCTGTAATTATGAACTTAATTATGTTCTATTAAATTTCTTCACATTCAATTGTGATTGGTCAATTTCTTATAGCTCAAGACTTTCTATTTTTATTGTATTATCCGAGTGAAATTTGCGAACGCAGTCTAACGTCTGAATTTCGGATTTCGGAGTATACATAAACTTTGACATAAGATGCGTTTGGCATTGCAGAGACGTTCGTTTGCTCTTTTACCTCGAAAATCTGGCAACTAGTATCTTTCTGTTACAGGTCATCTCATTTGCATTTGATATTAACTAGATTTTCTAGAGTCAATCAAACTGCTCGATTCACTCCAGATTCAACAACCGAGCTCGCAGAGCTAATGCAAATTTTCGCGCCTAAATTAAATTCATAACCTATGTATATTTGTGATAATCTAATTGATTCGTTTTTTAATACATATATTCATCTCTTTTAATACTTCTATTTTAAATAGTGTTTGAACTGTTATAATATCTGAGTCTACAAACGCTCAAACAAATGCTATCAAATAGAAATTGATGGAGTATATTATGTACGATATTTAAGGAAAATATAATTTTTAATTCTTTTTTTCTTTATGAATTTGAGGTTACGTGTTTGAAAACAAAGAATTTGCTAATTAATTTTTAGATCAAAATTTATTTCTATATGTTGCACATATAGAACGAAATAAAAAAAAAATCAAACTGTATTAATATATTAAAGATTCTAATATAAATTAAGTGATATATAATAACTTATAAATTTCAAATTGCTGAAATTTATTTTGTATTGTAGTATTTTCTTTTAAGAAAACACACTTTGCGTATGAATCTGTTACATTCATGTGTAACGATATTTTTAGTATATAAGGCTATTATCAGTTTTCAATAGAAAAAAATTTTCAATTAATAGGATATTTTTTTATTTATTTCATAAAAATAAACAATTTCATTTTATAATCTAATCTTAAAGGACAGTTTACAGCTCTGTATCGTTCGGAATTAATTGGCACTCGGATTGCTTGAAGATCACATGATCAAGCTCGTCATCTGCTAGTCTTCGCATTTCAGATTTACATTGCCGAACGCACCTAAATTTTATAAAAATATAAAATGAAGATGATTTGTTATAATAGTACATGTTATTTTCTTTATTTGTAAATATTATTTAAATATAAGAAGAAAGATTTTATCATAAAATTGTTTGTCTTTATCTTTACTGGAAAATAAAAAAAAGAATAAAAATTGAAATTTTTCTTCTTGAAATTTAAATAATATTTACAAATATAAATAAAAAAATAATATGTATTATAACAAAATTTTTTCTTCATTTTATAATTTTATGTCAATAGGATGTTAAAAAAAAGTTGATTTTTGCCCATAAATGCGTAAGTAAAAGAAATACCGATTTTTTGTAGATTTTGATTTTCTAAATACGATAATATTAATAAAAAGTTCAGGATCGATACCTTGAAAATTGAGCATGAACATGATATATGAACTAATTTCAATATTGTTACTTACTTTTCAATGTGTTCTCCACAAACTTTTTAATAATTTTATCATATTCAGGGAAGTATATAGGGTATACTGGAGAAGTAGTACCTCTTGTTCGAAGCAGTCGCACCTGAATAAGAGGTGATTTAGAACAATTGGTCTTCACAGGATGCTCAGCTCTCACATATGACTCCTTGTGCCATACTCCGCATCGACCTGCGGGCTAAACTGTGTGAAAATCACCAGATATGGTTAAAAATAATGGAGGTCAGCAGTATCCATTATTATTGCAGTGAGGGATTGAGGAAAAACCTCTTATTGACTCACGATCAAACTATTATGAATGTGATTGCAATTTGAACGGTTATACTGCGGCGCAAAAAGTAAGGGGAAACTACTACGCTGTCTTTCTCAAGAATATCATAATGATGTTCTGTAATAGTAATAATATGTTTGGCGACCGAGCAATCGGCGCTGTTGCGCGCCCAGGGCGAACGGTGAGAAATGGATATGCGAACATGGACCGCTGGGCGACGCATGCAAAATTAGATACCAGTAATGGAAATGAAATGTTCGATGGCAAAATCACAATCCGAATGGCGACTTAGAATATCCGTGAATTGCGCCAGGTGAGCAAGCTGTCAATCCTGTGTGCTGAGCTGACCAGATGCGGAATGCTGGTGGCAGGAGTAGGGGAGACACACTGGCGGGGATATAGTCACTATAGACATGCGGAGTACGAGTATACTTCTCGGGCTCTCAAGAGAGCCCTGTTCTTAAAGAATAGTCGCAATGATATTGCGCTACTAATTTACAATAAAATACAAAGAGCAATTCTGGGACATCGACATTAGCGACAGAATAATAACCATGCGTCTCAAAGCCACCTTCTGCAGCCTGAACATCGTGCAGATACATGCTCCAACGTCAGCTGCTACAGAGGAGGATCTCGACAACTTCTATGAATTACTAGAAGATTTTCTAAGACAAGAAAGAATGTACTATCATAATGGGAGATTCAATGCAAGATTGATAGAACTGCTATTGACATCTATATACGCAATACTATTGGCGCATTTGGTGTGGGGGAGCGCAATGAACGTGGCGAAAAGCTTATTCCCTAGATAGCCAAGCGAGATTTAACATATGGAACAAATTGATGTAATGCATATATTATTTTCAACTTGTCGACAATTGCTGTCATTGAAATCTAATGTGAAGTTAGTTCTGAGTTAGCATCAGAAGGGCAAATAGATTTCATGAGTTTACGAAATTGTAAGAGTATACATTGAGAAATAATAAGCTCGTCCCTATAACAAACTGACGGCACGCCATGCACGCATGATGACAACTTGCCAGCAGTTTACTGAATTCTAAGGAAGACTTTACGTGACATCAGAGCAGCAGACAGTTTGTAGAAACACCTTGACTTTAGTTTGGTGAAATTGAATGCGGAATAAGTGACGGCAAAAGGCAACATATTGCCCTTGTTTGGCTATTTGGGTCAGTTCTGCATAGACAACGAGCTAACGAATAGTATGTTTCGCGAATAGTATGTTTCGATACATATGCAGGTTATACACATGGATCTCTTCTGATAGTCGTGCTAAAAACTAAATTAATTTCATACTTATGCAAAGTCGTTGGAAAACGTTCATAAAAACAGCTAAAATATTACCTAGTGTACATTGCGGCTCTGATAGGCTGCTATACTTTGCTTTCCGTATGAAACTGAGAATAGTTAAACTGAGAATAGTTAAAAAGCTAAAGACGAGTAACAAGCTTCCTGTTATAACGAACATACATGGATTTGTTAATAGACTCGATCTTAATGAGTCCTCTCCGAGAAAACATCCGATTTGCAAATGAGCTATGGGTACAACTCAGAAACCGACAACTCTCGTCATTGCGGAGACGCACTTACAACAAGAAAAAATCCAGAAACAGTTATGGATCCTTAGAGATCCATAATTGTTTCTGGATTTTTTCTATATATATATATATATATATATATATATATATATATCGTACAACTTATCGAGTATAAATCGAGTATAAATCATACAACTTATCGAGGAAAGAAGAAGGATAGTGGCTATGGGCAATCAACGGATCAAAAATGAATTTAGGAGGATATCTGCTATGATACAAACCAAATGCAAACAGGATAAAAATGACTATCTGAATAATATTTATGCTGAAATACAACAACACGCCAACAATCTACAAACCAAAGATATTTTCTAAAAATAAAAATGATCACTCGGAAAATGAAAATAAGTACATGGTCAATTTACAATGAAAATGGAAAACTCATTATTAATATCAATGAGATAATAGAAACATGGAGAAAATATTGTGAGAAACTTTATGCAGAAAAGAAATCATATACAGCACCATACACAGAGGCAAGAAGAGCCCAACATACTATTAGAGGAAGTAGAGAAGTTACGAAACTGACACATAATAAATCATCAGAGATCGATTGCCTCATGGCAGAAGTATACAAGGCAAGGGGTCCTAGATTAATTCAAATAATTCACCAAATCTGTTAAACGATCTGACTTACATTAGAATAGCCGAAGGAATGGATTACGTCTATCATTATTCCCTTCTATAAAAAAGATGCAACAAACAAATACAATAATTATTGCTTAATTGCACTCATAACACATATAAGTAAAATATTGCTATATATCATCTTAGATTTCAATCTTATACAGCATGATAACTTGTTCCGCAGCAGGCTGGGTTTGTGAAAAGTTTGTGAAAAGCCGTGGAACAAGAGAGCAAATCGTGAACGTGTGCCAGCTAATAGAGAAGTGTAGAGAATACTTCACACCGATGTGAGGACAAGTCAATAAGTTCTTAGAAGATCTGTCAGAGGGCACTCGCAGTATCATGTCATATTATTTTTTGACAAGTAGCTTTCAACTGATTACTATCAAATTTTGAGCGAAATTCATCGCGTGGTTTCATTTCTGTAGACGATTAAAGCGAACAACCTTTGTATTTTTTACAAAGTAGAAAAAACGAGTTTTTGCAGTGATCAAACATCTACATATGAAAAATTTAACGCCGAAAGAAATCAAAATCGAGTTGCATAATGTTCATCTGCACTAACGTTTGCGACTGTATACAATTGGGAGAATAAATTTAAATGTAGTCGTACATCCAAATGTGATGCATCACGTTCGGGACGTCTAATTGAGGTTGCTACGCCAGAAATCATCGATAAAATCTACGATATTGTTTTGACTGATCGACGAGTGCACAAGCTTGTTGAGGCCACAGGTATATCACATGGCATAGTGATTTCAATTTTGCACAAACAATTGGGTATGAAAAAGCTATCGGCAAGATAAGTGTCGCGTTTGCTCACTGACCATAAACGCAATCCTGTGACGATGATTTCAAAACATATTTAGAGATGTTTCAACGTAATAAAGATGAATTTCTGCGTCGATTCATTACTGTGGACGAAACATGAATCCATCATTTCACACCCGAGACGAAGGAACAGTCAAAACAATGGACTTTACCGAATGAACCAGCTTCAAAGAAGGCGAAGATCGTAAAGTCGGCTGGAAAGGTAATGGTTTTTTGGGATGCACGCGATATAATTCATATCGATTATCTTCCGTCGAAGCAAACGATCAATGGCGATTACTACGCTTATTGGACCGTTCCAGCAACATTTTAAAGAAAAAACGTCCCCATTTGGCAAAGAAGAAAGTGCTCTTCCATCAAGACAATGCACAGGTTTACACGTGCCCAGCATCGATAGTTAAATTCAATTCCGCTATGAATTGCTTCCCCATCTAACATATTCGCCAGATTTAGCCCCCTGCGACTATTTCCTGTTTCCAAACCTGAAGAAATGGTTCAGAGGAAAGAGAGTCACCACCAGAGAGTAGCTCATCGCCGAAACAGAAGCTTATTATATATTTGAAGGGTTGGACAAATCATATTATTCGGATAGATTGAAAAAGAGAATCGAATGTATCGAGGTGAAAGGAGATTATGTTGAGAAATCAAAATCGATAAAAAAAAATGTGTTTTATTATGTTTTTCTAAAAACTTATTGACTTGCTTTCGTACCTCTGCTTCATTGATTACGAAAAAGCTTTTGACAATGTTAAACTTGCTATGGCCTACTCTACTCGATATGGGAATATCGTGCCATCTAATAGACTGATAAAAAGCCTACGATAAATAACAGTGCAGCAATTATAAAAATAGAAAACATCACATTGTAAAATTAGAAAGAGCGATGCGAAGTAGGGATGCATCTCATCGCACTGCTCTCCAACTTATACAGTAAATGCATCATGCGACGGAGGAGCGTATTGGAGGAGTGAGAAGGAGGAATATCCATGGGAGGAGTAAAGTTTTCTTACCTCCGACGATATACTCCTACTGGCTAACAGCAAAGAAAAATTATTGACTCTCCTCGATCGACTTGAGAGATATAGTGAAGTGCATGGACTACGCATTAATACGTCTAAGATTAAGATAATAATAGCGAACAGAGAAGATGAACAGCGGACACACTCCATATAAGAAAATATTAGGTGTACAAAAAAGTTCTGAGCTTTAGATTTGATACAACCGAAATAACAATTTAAATTTTATATATCTTCCCGCCTTTTTGTGGTTTTAAAGCGTTAACATTTGGCCTTCTA
>Ga0157363_1005230_pt1 | contig 12069 bp, 8 predicted proteins | sample AttsexASBM1_FD_111477 | JGI IMG/M metagenome (GOLD analysis project Ga0157363, IMG submission 111477) | Fungus gardens microbial communities from leaf cutter ant in Ribeirão Preto, State of São Paulo, Brazil - Atta sexdens ASBM1 | ecosystem: Host-associated > Fungi > Mycelium > Unclassified ...
AAAATATATAAAATATATAAAATATATAAAAATATATAAAATAAGCGACATGATAACGGCAACTACATAAGAAAAAAGATCAAATGGGCCATCTGACGTGAATGTGAACTGGGTAAACAAATGTCGCGGCGCTATCAGGCTTATCCAGAATTCTTTTGATCATTCTCAAAATTTATTTCGGTTAAAATATCGCAGAAATTAAAACCGTAATAAAAAATCTAATGACAATTTTATTATATATTCGCAATACGAGCTTTCGATTGCGACTAGTCCGATTAATTGGTATATTCAATTTTGAGATTTCGAAAACTCTTAATGTTTTAAAAGATCATTTGCATTATTTTCCAAGACACTTACACCAATTTGTCATTCAAGAGGTTTTCACAATGTCATATATTACTAGTACTACTAAAAAAATTATGCAATTAAGTATTAATATACGCACATAATGTAATATTTAAAAATATTATTATAATACATTAATATAATAACATACTAATATATATATATAATAGAGTAAAAAAATATATAACAAAATATAATAAAATATAATAAATATAATCGTCGTCGTTTGAATTTGTCCGACGGTAATCGGCGGCGATCGACGGTGACCGGCGATGAGAAAATGGCCGATATTCAACAAGACATAGATAATGTCAAAGAATTAATTGAAAAAAGAAATATTAGAAAATAGAAAAGATAATGATAATAGTAATAGTTATGCATTAGAATGTGTTTTTGTCAAAATCGAAGAAGCTATGAAAGATTTAAAAATATAGATAACAAATTTGAAATTGATAATGTTGATAAAATAATAGCGCAGTTAAATGTTGGATCAAAAGCGAATCTTTGATAGAGTTTCTGATAATATATTGTTTGATAATAAAATTCTTAGATTTTATATTAGCGGTGAGGGTGACACTGGAAAGAATTTTTTATTTTTATTAATAAAAGTTATTAGATCTTGGATTAAAAGAAAGATTGGAAAGGCTACAACAGTACATAGTTACATCAACTGGCATAGCAGCATTTAATATCGATGAACTTATTTATAGATTATTTCAGTTACTAACAGAACACGGACATACTGCTAGATATAAACAATTTTCTGATTTAGTCCTTATACGAAAAGAACTTGTACGAAAAGAACTATTAATAATTTTTGATGAAGTTTCAATGATATCAAATGTTACTTTAATGTATACATTTTCGATTATCAGAGATATTTAAGATTGGAGATTGTGATATGGAATTTGATAAAAAGCATATATACTTCTTTTCGGAGATTTATTATAGCTTCCAGCTGTACATGAGATACCATCCTTTATTGTTAAATGAATTGTCAAAAGCAAAAATTGAGAAATACATTGGAACAATGGGTCCTGAACTTAGGTTTTTATTTACTTTTGATGAATTGCAAATTAATATAATAATGGCAGCAAAGTGATAATTTTTATCAAGATATATTTTCAGAATTTGAATAAGAGCAATGACAGTCTCAGATATTGCTATTTTAAAAATAAGGAAAATAAAATTTATGGAAACTACTTGTAATGTAATGTAATAAAATTATAAGAATTATTTTTAGGATTTTCGAAGTCTTTTTTATAATAAAATACTTGATCAGTTGTATTGATTCATATTTATTTTTGAATAGTTAATTCTTGAATAAATATAATCTTTTTTTATGTATTTGGCGTATCTATTTTGTAAGGTATTTTTGTATTTTTTATAGACAATTTCGAGAAATAAATAAAAGCTAGATGAATGAGTTTTAATATCTCTTTTCGAAAAATCTATTGCTAAAAAGTTTCATATATAGAAATAAAAAACAGATTTTTTTTATTTTGAGTAAAAATTGGAAAATTTTTATTTTGGAAAAAATTTGATTTTTGACGATAAAAAATTTTATCAAAATCCTGAAGAAAGATAGAATTCATTTTTTATAATTAATTGTTTAAAAACGTTTAATATTTATATTATTCTAATATTATTTAATATTTTTTATAACTAATATTTTATAACTAATATCAAAGTGGAAACATCTTTATGTTATAATTAGTTAATTAATAATGCCTTTTCGAAATTAGATCAATATATATATCACTATATATATCCATAACCATCGCTGTTTATTGTTAGTCATATTGGGTTCAAGTCAGCAAAGCGGCTAAGTCTGCTCATCGAGCAATTAAACATGATTGGTTGGATCCACAGGTAAGAACCAATCACTTGGCAAGCACTCACCTAACCGTTTTACCGACTTGAACTCGCCCATTGTATTACATTTTAATTGCAATTTTCTTTGTTGAATGCAATCATTGTTTACAGCTATCTTTACACATGATAAACTTTTTGAGTGAATGCAAAAACTGAATTCATTCAAATTCAAGAAAATACATATCCAAGTAAATTATCAGGATCGAACTGAAAAATTGGTTTTCACAAAGATTTCTAGTTTTTTTTCGGTAATCTTTATCTATAATTATACTCGTACACTATTATGAAGTATATCTTCTTCAATTATTATAATTATGCAATATCATGTATAATTCCCAATCTTCCAAGTAGTATCTATTTAATATGAGTTTGCCCCGTTTCAGGATCTGACGTCCCTCTTTCCCTTGAAACGGAAAGTGCGTAATCGAAGAGGGAGCAAAGTCGCGTAACCAATGGAATGCCACGGCTAAGGAAGCACAATCACGAGACGCTGGGCGCTCGAGGAAAAGAGCCAGGACGACGGGATTCAGAGTGGGACACCTCATAGGGACAGGGAACAGCGATGGGGGAGCGGTGGAGAGAGGAACGAAAGAGGCGGCCGGGCCGCTACATCCGCGAAGCTATTATAACCGCTCGAGCGAATCTCTATTAAAACGTGTTTACACTGGCTTAGGGGTTGACTCAGGCCGCGCGCCCCCCCTCCCTCCCTCCCTTCTCTCCCCGCACCCCCGCGCACGCTCCGTCCACCAGTCGGTCCTTGGTTTCAGCCAACTCGGGGTTCTGGTGGTTGCCACCCCACACACGTACGGCGCGTACGCGCGCACTGGGGAGTTGTGTGTACGGAGTAATGCCTATCTAATTGTCGCGTGTATGAATAGTGAATCCCGGAGCACTCGAGGCTATGAGCCAGATCCGAGCTAACACAAGGGAGGAGCCATATGAGCTAATCTATATTATGATAGCCCGACCTCCGGGGTTGCGCTATCTCGCCCTCCCTCTCCCCTCACCGCCCCTCCCCTTCCCTCGTCTCTCTCGTTACCCTCGTTGCTGCTACTGCTGCTGCTACTACTCTACACGACACGCGGCCATACACCACTGATCGTTGATGGTGCGTTCGCTGGTGGTAGATACTCTTACAGAAGTAGCGCAGTACCAGTCGTTTATGCCCTTCTCTTTTGAAATGGATTATTATATATGCACGAGTAAATATAGATATTACATACCATTAAGATACGGGAAAATAAAGATGTGATACATAGGAAGATACTTCTTTTAAGGAAAATAATTTTTCTTATATAGAATTAATATTTGTACAATGGAAAAATCATTTTATCATATACTTTTCGTTTTTTTTTTTAGTTACAGAGAATTAATTTTTATAAAAGATACTGCAGGAGAAACGGAACGTTTAATCGTCTTTAGTTAGCGAATAATATTTCGGATGTAAGTAACTCGAGGGCCGAGTATAGCGCGAAAATATTTAATGCATATTTAATTGGCGTCAACCGACGACATTATTATCGGCAACACTGTGTGTATGCCTATAACTACTGTTATGCCCGTATCATACTAGCGATTGGAGATTGCGTCTGCGATTGCGTTTCTCTTGACCAGAAAGAATCTGCTGATCAATAGTTTCTTTCTGATTAGTCAAGAGACGTAAACGCAAACGTAAAAGCAATCGTTAGTATAATGCAAGCATCAGAAAGCTTCTATTTCTCTGAATGATGATTCTTATATAGGTTTAATTGTTCAGGAAGGAAGACTAAAGAGACTCCACTCAGTCTAGTTCAGAACATGGATCGATTTTGCGTTTCGATTCTCGACACTCGAGTCGCAGGAAAAAGTATCACGAACGTAACTTACAAAATCGCCTTTACAGGGTGATGTTAAATTACGTTCATGATACTTTTTCCTGCGACGTACTCATTATGCGCAGACTGCGAAGTTCACAAGCGCCGCGAGTATCGAGAATCGAAATTAACTCGAAACGCAAATCGCAATTCACTTTTATTTACGCATGGGAAAAATATTTAATTGAACTAACTGAAATTATGATAAAAAATGAACGATTCAGAATTCTAATTAAGTTTACTAGATTTTTGATTAAATTTACTAGATTCTGGTTATTTCAAACAGAATTCTGATTTTGAAATTGGTTATTTCAACCAGAATTCTAATAGATTTAATCAGAAATCTAGTAAAGTAAATTTAGAATTCTGGATCGTTCATTTTTCACCACCAATTCTAGTTAATTCAACCAAATATTTATTTTTTCCGTATGTAAGTGGAGTCTTCTTAATCTTCCTTTCTGATTGCTCAAAAAGAAAATAAGATTAAAAAAAGTACCATCATTTATAGATTTTGAAAAATCATAAACTTTAATTTGAAAAAATTCTATTTAAACAATTTACAACTTTTTTCTTTTATTTTACGAAGTAAAATATACAAAAATCATCCATATATTGAGAAACAGAAATTTTATAAATCACTCTAATCTCTTTATATGAATTAATGTCAATAATTTTATTATTTTAGTGTGTCACTTAAAATTGTAACTTAAGCAATATAAAGAGTTTTATATTATTACTTTATTTTATATTATTACTTTTATTTTCATATATTGTAAAACAATTTTTATTGATTATCTTTTTTTTTGTATTTTTTGTTATACCGTTTAATTTTTATTCATGACTATATTTTCTATACATCATAATTTATTTATTTTTTGATTAGATTTTTTGATAAAGAAGACTGAATAAATCAAAATGTTAAGTAATTTAAAATAAAATTTATGTTTATTTTTATTTAACATTTTTTAATCACTCATCTTAATTTTTTTTCTTCTTTTAATATTTTTAGTCTTTGTAAAAAAAAATATTTAAATTTTTTTATAATTATATATATATATATTTTTATATTATCAATTTATATATTACATAAGAATGTTGAAGTAGAGTTTCTAAAAATTGAAAGTTAAAGAATTTTTTAAAAAAAGTATATATCCTTTTTCAAAAAATTCTACAAGAAATACCTCTTAGATATCTGTTGGAGATAAAAATGTTGATCAAACTTTGTTGCGTAATTAATTAGTGTAATTAAATTTAATAAAATCCGAATCAAGAAATTCGATGTCGTTGATAACGGCTGGAATTAGAATCTTGTTAATGAGAGGAATGAGAAGGACTTTGCCGTACATTCAAGCGTGTATATTCGGGTCCCTCGTTCCCCTAACCCCGTCCATTATTAACGCTCGTTTATTATTATCTATTCGCGAGGCTGCTTCGCCCCCGTTACATTTTCTGATGAGGTTATATTACCGCGAATTCTCACGTGTGGTTTATTGAAATTTCGTATCACACACGCGGCGCGTACGCGCTCCGCGTCTTACCCCACGTTAAATAAGTAATCGCTTGTTACATACTGAAGCTCTACACGCCTCTTACTTACGCTACTCACTACGGGACACGATTCACTGTGTTTTTCGCATCCCTCGGGTAAAATCTCGTTTACTTTGCGCCGCTTCCGCGCGGTCAGACCGTCCGGAGAGACTAATCCCTTCGACTAAAAAAAGAAAGGAATGATTATATATTATACTTTTTTGTGTGTGTGTGTGTGTGTGTGTGTGTGTGTGTCTATATATATATACGTATACATATATATATATACATATATACACACACACACATATATATATATATATATATATATATATATGTATATATATATAGAATGTTTTTGTACAATTCCTTTCAAACGTATTTTTAGCTATGTATAGAAACTTCTTTTCTTTCCTCTCTTTTTCTCTCTCTCTCTCTCTCTGTATATAATACTTTCTAAAATACTTTATAATTATTCTATTTTCCAAATTTTTATATATACTTCTCGCATATATATATGTATACACACACACACACACATATATATATATATATATATATATATATATATATATATATATATATATACAGGGTACTCCGTAAGTTTTGGCTAATCGCTTTTGTACAGGATAGAGCGGACTAAACTGAGTCGAAAAATGCTCCATTTTGCAATTTTAACAATAATTGACAAGAACTCTACGAATTTTTTATCAACTTTTAGTACTGCAAACTCTTATTTTTACCAACATGAGAAAATACGATATTAAAAAATTCTGAAAAACTTCTCAGAACTTTATAAGAAGAAAATAAATGATTTTCATCTTTTGCGATTTTTCTTCGAAGGTTGATAATATTTGAGTAAAAAATTATTTAAGATATATTTGACAATTTTTAGTGATTAATATCTTGTTATTGCGAAAATTGCAAAATAGTAAAGGACTTTTCGACTCGATTTAGTCTGCTCTATCTACGCAGAAGCAATTATTCAAAACTTACGCGACACCTTATATATATATATATATATATATATATATATATATACATATGTATACCTCAAGTGAACAATTGGTAACATAATTACATTAAGATTATTATTAATTATATAATTCTATTTTTATAGTTATTATTTAATATTATTGTCTAATAACAATTGTATTTATACTAAAGAAATGTATAATATAATTTAGTACCGAAGATGACTTCAAATTATATTTAAATTGTGATAATTGCAACTATTTTTTTTTTAAATGTATATCACATTTCTTTTGTACATAAATATAATAAGCTAAGACTGAAAATGAAAACTAATGTTTATTTTTACTAATGTAGATTAATTTTAATTCTTATTTTATTTTCTAATTCTTAGAACTAAAAAAAAATCAAAAGTAAATTAAACCAAGATTATACTTAATCAATACATTGATAGAAACAGATCCAAAAAAGAAAAGAAAAGAAAACCAGGATTAATTGGAAAATATTATCTAACGGCCGATACAATTAATTTCTACAAACTCGCTCAAGAAGATCCGCGATGTAAATCACTTAGGAAACTCAGGAAAAAGTACAATGGTTGATTATTATCAGTGCTGATTGCATGTCGTCTCCGCGACGCCTGGCTTTTCGATAGAGACAAGAGAGGGAGAAAGAGAGAGAAGCGTCGTAAGCTCCTGTTAATTTATCACGACGGAAGTCTGGGGTTGGAACTACTCGTCGTAATATCTACTGAGCTATCCTTCTCTCATCCCCCGGACGAATTCCATCCTTCTCCTTTGCATCCCTCCACGCTCTTTCCTCATTCACCGTGGATGGGAGAATGTCTTATTTTATACACAAAAGCGCCCTTACGGTAGCATCGTTGGAGGGTTTTCGACATAATGTTCCGACAGCTATTAAATGTGTATATACGCACGTGAAGCAGACGGCACGTGACCATACGTATGACGGGTAGAAGATGCTGCTTGGTCACCCGGGTAGCTTTTACCGAGTGTGTCTAATGCGCTAAATTTACTGTATTAAGCTTACGGGTCGTAAGATTGTGGAAAACATCGAGGAGAGGGCCGCAATTAATCGATTATCGCTCGCAAAAGAAATACTGTAAAGATACCTAAAAAAAACTTGGATAAAAATGTATAATCGTTTGCCAATTTTATTTTATGAGATATGAACAAAATTCCTTCTTTAAAAATATTAGTTTAAATCTAAGATATTTGAATAAAGCTAAAAGTATAATGATAAATTTTTTCTCTGTAATGTTTAAGAATTTAAGATTATTAACATTATTATCGATCTAATTAATTTGTAATATTAATATTTCAGCTTCAGTTTGAGACTGCACTTCAAGACCGATTGTATTCAGCGTATAGTTTTAGGAACTGGAAAATGTATTTAATAATTCACATATAGAAATATTATTAAACACAATAAAAGCCAGCCTCGATCGTATTTGGCACTTCTCTATTCATTTGTGTTATTCACGTAAGCAATTTAGTTCAATTTATTGCTTTTTCTTTTAATATTAAAGATATTAAAAGAATAGATACAATACGTTTATTAATCCGCAGATTTAAGAAAATTAGATGATCTTCGTGTGAATCCTCATGAATTACCTATATAATGTTGCGAATAAATGTACGAAATTTATTTCACCAATAAATACAGTTAAGTCAAACGTATATATGGGATACGCGTAATCGACTGGGCGTCGCGGACGAGAGAAGCGGAAGAGAGTGGTGGCATTTCAGGGCGTCGGGACGCCGGACGTCGCAATCTCGTCGTCCCGCCCACCCTCACCCTTCTTTTCGTGCCACTCGACGTGCGCCATTGTGATGGTAATATGTCTGGTGGAGAATCAGGGTCGGAGCTCTATGTCATTCGAGAATTAATCGGTTCTTCCACGGTCTATTAAATTGCGACCGCAAGCGCGCGCCGTCACTTCTTCGGTGGGACTTATGTTAAGATACACTTTGTAAGAATGAACGTCGCCGATATGTAAGCGAAATTAATGATTCACGACTTAAAATAAAGATACTTTTAATCGCTTCGAGTGGATGAAGTCAGTCTGAATTATGCGCATTCTTTGCGAAAGGCACATTTTGAAATCAGTTTTCTAATATTAGTAAACATTGAGAATGTTACTTTATAAAAATAACGCGTTACTGTTGTCTACTGTTTTTATAACTAGTTACTGTTATCGTCTATTATTCAGAAAATAATGATCAGATTTGTTTGTAATGTTAAAGTAAGATATTAGATTTTAAAAGTATGTTATTAAATAATCAATATTAATGGATAACAATCAATAGCAAAACTTAAAAGTTGAAACTAGTCTCTAGGTAGTAAACACTTTTCTTTATATTAAACTTATTTAATAAATTTATCTTTTAAAATGTTTTATAATAATTTTATATTATATACTTTACATCAAAAACTTTATTAAAGATTATTTTCAAACATTAATGTCATTATAAAGAGTACATTCCAATATTTATTATCAGCGCTATTACTAAAAATTTATAGTTAATATATACATACATTACAGATTTTCGATATCTATATATATTGATCTATCGAAATGCAATCTAAAATATAAAGATATAAGTTTGAAATTATAATTAAAATATTTTTCAATATTTAAATTCTATTTAAACAAAATATTTCTATCCAGTCAAAATATTTCGATTTATTGGATAAATATAAAGATAATAGGAAATATGTATGTATGTATGTTCAAGTAAATATAAAAATAACTGAGTTTGTTATCGTTACTATAAAAATATAACGAATATATATATATATATATATATAACCTTACCATTATAGACAGAAAAAAGTAATTATTGTTGAAAAAACGATAATGGTAATGACATTACTTTTCAACCCTGATAAACACTAACAGTAACATCATACTAATATTATAATTTCCCCACTCAACATATAAATGTAACATATAAATGTAAAATAACATAATGTTATATATATATAATAGTTACATTCTTATATAAGAAATTATAATATTAATAACGATGTTAATGATATTTTTTATTTAGTGTTTACCAGGGTTGAAAAGTAACATTAATTTTATGTTACTATTAGTAGTCTTATACTTTGGGAAATTATAATATTATATATCAATTTGATTACTCTTAATCATTCCTATATATTCATCACTGCTTCTACTCGGTATATATTGTTAATTTAAAACAATTAATTAAAAGAAATTAAACAATCCAATTCAAGAAATAGGTATATTAAATTTGATTCCAATTTATTTTATTATTTATTAAGTATACGTTAACATAAACGCTGTTTCCTTTAAAATTAAATTATTCAACCACACAAATAGAGTAAACATGGTTATTTTTTAATGTGATTATGATTTGTATTAAAATAATAGTTTTTGACACACTTAGTTATATAGTTAAAAAGTAACAAAATGTTATTTAATTTAAAGGAATTCATTGAAATTTAATCCTTTAATATTTAACACTATATTATTTGGCAGGATATTCAAAATTTATAGCAAATCTTTTTTCGATTTATCAACTTCATCTATGTCGAAATTCAGTGATACTTCACTTCCGGCGAAACTCCCAGTCGAGACATCGCCAATTTGATAACGGGCGAACACTCGCCAATAGATAGGCGGACAGAGACACGCGGGAGAGCTTCTCAGATCGAGAGATAAAAAGGGGGAAAGTGGGATGATGGGGAGCGCGGGATGAAGAAGCACGATAGACACGCTACGGATACCGGAAGGCAAGAGCCGAGGTTGGGTTGAGGGGCGCCATTACGTCCGGCCACCCTTCGGTCCTCCACTTACCCCTAACGACGTTCCGGGCAAATAAAAGTTGATTTTTCTCTTTCCCCCGTCCCGTTTGCGTCCCTTCTTCCACCCACGCGTTTCTTACCGTTTCCTCCTGCTCGCTTCACTCCTCCCATCACAGACATTCCTCTGTGTCTCGTCCCTCCGTTTCGCTGCTTTATCTCTTTACGTGCCTTCCGCCTCATCAGCTGGCACAGGCCATTCGTCGGTACGTGGACCCGCGCCAGTCGATAGAAGAATTTTGGGTTGCTCGTGCCGAGCTTCGGACGGATCTATCTAAAATCAAAATCACTTATTCGACCGGACAAAAAAGTCATTGACGATTTCCTAGAAAAATCAAATACATAAATCCATCTTTTTAAATCTAAGTTATGGCGTCAAATCGTTCTCTGTTCTCAATAGTGTTATATTGTGAATAATTTTTATTCCACAAATGCACAACAGAAAGTAGGAAATATAAGAGTTTAACATTTACAAAGAATGTTTTTATTAAGAGCAATTTTGTAAATAAAAAGTGAAAAAATTATTGCTTTCTTTAAATAGTAATTTAAAGAAGATTAAAGAAGATATTAAATAGATGGATAATAATAGGAGAGAGAGAGAGAGTAATCTTCTTCTTCATCTTTATCATTATAAAAAGATTAATATTATATAAATGTAAAATATTATAATAAATGGATAGTAAATATAAAATTTTTGCAATAACAAAATAAGTCCAGAGATTTCTTTTTTTTAAATCGTTCTTCAAAATATTCAATCAAACCCTAAAACATTGTTTTATATCTATTATATGTCAGAGAAAAATTATCATGTTTATATAATAAACAGTTCGAAGATGAGAAATTTCTTGTTACCTGAAAATTTAACTTTTTAGACTCATTTGTGTGATTTTTGCGAAAAAAGTCTTCAATTTTATAAGAAGCGTCGCAATACTGTCGAAGTCTCAAGAACGCGGTTTGAAAGAAATTTAATTTTGAAATTCGTAGTCGATAAGCTAAGCGTTTTAGGCATTGCTTCTCAAAATTACGAAAGAGACGCGGAAATGCGTTACGATATAAACATGAGCATGTACTGGTCCTTAATGACCGGGGCGTAATGATCACTTGGCACGTGCCGGATCACTTTCGATAAATCAGGCAAAGCGGCTGATAATGATAGGGCAGCGCTCGTGCTTGAGGGGTGTCCTGTAAATATTTCCGGTTGCCGTTGACGATCCGTCACACTCGTAATGCTATACTAACAATAAGCGTAGAAGCGTTCTACTCATTTGCATACAAGAGCCACGCTATTATAACACTATAAAACAGATAACCTATACATTATGAATCACACAGACTATATATTATAATGTACAATAAATAATAGATATATATTTTATTAAATAATACAAATTTAAATTTAAATTTAAATTTTAATTTACATTAAATTTTAATGTAGACTCGGGAATTGACTAACAAAACAAAACGATTTGTTATTAATTTTCCGAAACTGACATACTTAAGTCTATTAGACTCTATATGCAGTTATTGTTCAGATATAATAAAGATTTTTATGAGTAAAAATAATATAGTTGTCGCTGTAAAGTAATGTTAAGAAATACATAATTATATTTGAATTTATGATTAATTTAATTCTTGTATCTATTGT
>Ga0157363_1005232_pt1 | contig 12069 bp, 6 predicted proteins | sample AttsexASBM1_FD_111477 | JGI IMG/M metagenome (GOLD analysis project Ga0157363, IMG submission 111477) | Fungus gardens microbial communities from leaf cutter ant in Ribeirão Preto, State of São Paulo, Brazil - Atta sexdens ASBM1 | ecosystem: Host-associated > Fungi > Mycelium > Unclassified ...
AGTGCATTCAATGCACTGAGAGAAAAAAATGATTGCAATCACCAGAATTTAAGGTTAACTAATTTATAATTCATTTTCGATGCCAACTGTATATTTTTTGTTGCACTATAAATATAATTATTATTGCTAATACTATAGTAGTAAAATTATTTTAAAAAATGGAGTTTCTAACCATGATTTTCGCATGCAATTATAATCACAAACATCAAACTTTTTTCTCAGTACGATTTCTAGAAAATTCTGTACACACAAAGCAAACATATTTATTATTTGCACAATGATATCGATCAGAATTTCTTCTCTGCCTGTTACTGAAACCCAATTAGCTATTTAAAGCAAATGAGACTTTTGTTCGGATTACATTGTTGAAAGTTATGAGTTTTACTGCGTATTAAAATAATTACGCAAGAATAACTCGGTATAATAAGAAATGAGTGACAGGTCGAAAAACTGTCCAAAGTTCAAAGGGTCAAATCCTTCTCGGAGGCGGCTTCAGCCGAATTATTATCGATCCACTCGCTCGTCGAATTCACGAGGTCGCGCGGCCTTCCGCGGAGCGTGACAGAGCGATCGTCTGTCGCGAGTTCACGTGGCTTCTATTGATTTACTACAAGCCCGCCGGTTTCACGAAAGACCACACCGCCGCCACCTGTCTCCTCTGCCGCCGTCTCCGCCGTGAAAAAGTTCCCCCCTTCGGATCGATCCGGTGTCAGTTGGAATCTGCTCGTAACCTGCTGTCTGAAGTATACGGTCACGCTACTCTGTAACAATGTGTCACAGAGGTTCGTTGACACGACGTGTCGCGAACGACACGACGCTAACTCCTCGCGATCCGCGAGAGTTTCGAAAAGCGAAAGAGTTTTGTTTTAGAATGAATTATTGCTTGATAAATCGTATACTGTCGAAATTAGTTGAACTGAGTCCTCGCTAAAATGTTCCGAATGGTATGTAATGAATAATAATAGCTTGATTCTGACGTTTAATTCTGACATGAGAGATAATGAATTATAAACAGTAAATTTTATCTCACGTTATTCTATTTGTTCAAGTAAGATGTTATTTAGACTTAAATTTATGTTCATATATAAGTTTATTGCGAATATGAGAATATAATATAGCACTCTTTTTCTTTAAGTTAATGTGATTATTTACAAAATCTAATGAATCTATACTTAGTGAGAGAAAGAGATCTTGATATTTTATTTAACGGAACGAGAAAATTACTATAATGGCGCTGTGTTATATTTTGGAGGAATGAAGTAATGAATTATAAATCTCATTCAAAGAAATGTTGTAAGTTTAAAAATAGGTTTCATAAAATATAAGTATGCAATACAAACGACTTTCTCATTTAGCAAAATACTAGAGTTATCTATTTAATATATTCTCTAGGCGACCTTCTTCAGACGTTTGCAGTGAGAAATCGATTGCACGATATTACTGAAGAATAAAAAAGTGAGAAGTAAGAAGTCATAAATCTTTTTGAAGTTCTTGCCGAATTATTAAGAAAAGATGAAAGAGCCGTCGAACAGCCATCACAGTTGACGGAATTCATATTGTCTCTTCTTTGGACATGAAAAAGCAAAGTTGAATAAGAATCATTGAAATGCTGGACTACTCCAAAGCCACGTAAGAGTTATACTTTACGCTATACAATCGATATGTATGTACGATAAACTTCTGCGTTGGACAATGGTAATCGACAAAATACTTCTTGATTAAAATAACAGCTTTATACACAATACCATAAGTTCTCTTATCGATCTAAGGTTTCTCTAAAATCACAATCGACGTAATCGATGATATGCCCGGCTCAAAACACATTACATTATCTTCTATAACGTGAACAATTATTAATTATTCAAGAGCGAACAATTTTATTAACGAGAGAGGGAGAGAGAAATTTGATCAATAGGAAGAAGACAAAATATCTACTATAACATGAAACATGTAACAAAAAAGAATAGATTAGGTGTTGATAGTATCAACAATAAGAATACTTATATAGCACATAAATTATTATGCTTCAATTATTAATCTGGAATTTATCATAATCAACAATACATGTAATCCAACATTTTAACGAAGTAAAAAGATATATAAAGAAAAAGATATAATAGTATTGATTATTTGCCTAAAGGTTTAAAATACGTTACGAAATCAATAACTATTTATATTGAAATTAAGAAGATCAATTCCAAAAATCCACGAAATAGAAATATTTCTTGGCATGGACATATCAACGATCACGTCAATTGTGATCGTAAGAACGTTTATTACATTAGAGTGTAAGATTAAAATTAGACGTTTAAATTCACGTTTTAATTCTTACACATATGACTGCCGATCGACAACAAACTTGATATGTGTAGGAGTACACAGTGTAGGAATATATCACAGTAGCGAATAGAAGCTACGATATTGCAACTCTCGGTTGCAACACGCCGCGTATCCTCAATATATCTCGATTATATTACCTCAAATATGTCCAATATCACTTTCTCTTAATTTTTTGAAAACTAAATTAAACGTGCACCTGATACGGCGCGACCATGACTATTGTATAGCATCATGCAACAGCAACGCCACGCGTATTTTCAAAAGGGAATGTGTATGTATATATACGTGTATATCAGCGGAAAGATCACGTAAGTCCACCTGCCGTCAGAGATACGCAGGATCAAGGACAAGTCACACGACGAGGAAGTCGATGGACAATTAGATAAATGGACGGCGGCGGAACGGAGGGAAACATGAAACATGATGGGGTAAGAAAGAGAGGGAGAGACACATTAAAGGAAAGGACACGAGGGTGAAAGAGAGCAGGTCGTAGGCCGCAGGGCGTACGGGCTACATCCGCACGTACCTCCTTACTTCGGCAAAATCAATAACCTGTTTGGGGGTGTTAGGAGAGAACCTAAGGAGAGAGGCCGTAGCGCGGCACCGCCAGGCCGGAGATCCAGGTGGTAGCTGGTATTTTGATACATACGCTGTCTGTCAACCAGATGCTACAACGTTCCCCGTGTGTGCCAAGTGAACGGCTCCTCCCGACCAGGACTTCGGTGGTGCTCCGGCGTTGCGCAGGAGTACGAGGACACACACCTTCCCTCACCCCCCGGTATATGCTACCCTCCCCCGCGAGTTCCTCCGCACCTGCGACACTCCCCACGTATACGTGCAACCTCCACCCCGGAAACCACCCCGACAGGAAAAACAAGCCTCGCTCTAACCAGGCAGACGAGAGCAAGCAGGTGTATCCGGATATCGTTGTGAAGTAACCGCGAAATTCGAGCGGCGTGTCCACGTATACGCGGTTCTGCGTCTCGCTCGTCGAGTTACACCAGTTCACCGCTCACTGGAACCGGCGACCTAGTCGACGTTCACTGGAACTGTATGGTGTCCCGTTGAAATCCAGCTGCGACAACGACAGCGAAGTTCTCCCCCACACTTGTGTTCCGCGGGTACTTTCACCCGCAAGTTCCCACAGGAGTCGTGACACTCTCCTTCGCGAAGTATCCACCGGCGCGGCCCGAATAACGATCGACGCGGTGCACGAGATTAACACGATTACTCCGGACGACGGCTACACACTCCCTGCACGACTGTTCCCTATTCGATAGGGCACACTCGGAGAGTCTTCCAGTTAACACGGGGACAACGTCGCGCCGACCCCTTTTGCGCTGGGTGGCGCCCTCGGGAAAGGACAGAATACCCCGATGCGCGTGCAATCGTCGCTTATTCCGTATACCACACACCACGCTTCTTCTCCTCTCCGGGCACCTCTGCTTCTCCGCTTCCCTCACGCGCAACTCCGAAGCGAGGCGCAACTCGAGAGACGCGGCGCGCGCGCTTCGAGCTGTCGCGGCTGTGGGGCGCGGACCACTACCTCGACGAGCCTCCCGGATCGTTGGATAAAACTTGGTGGGGCCGTTCCGGTCGACGTGCGAACTCCCCACCTCTTCGTCGTTGTCCCCACCATCGAATGGTCGACCGATGGTCCCTTCACCGCACCCCCTTCGTTCTCTGAACGGTACTGATCCCTTGTCCTCTCTCTCCTTGCCTGTACTCGGACGACTCTACTATCACAGCCAACGCCACTACCGTCACCACCGTCGCTGCCATGAGGAACGTCGAGCAGTATCGTCACCCCTTAGGGGGAGGAAGGGGGGGTTGCAGGGTGCGCGAGCGCGCGTTCACCCTCGCGCAAGAGCCACGCTTCGGTCGTGTACGTCGCCTGCGTGCCGTTAAAGTTGCCCTCGCGCGCGTCATCCCCAACACCAACATCCACGATCGAGAATGAAGATAATGCGACGAGTAGCGAGGTCGGCGGTGACCACGGGGAGGTTGACGCGATGGGGGTTGCCTCTTGGATCCGATGGCTTGCGGATTCTTGGCAAGCGAAGCTTCTTAGATAAAAGTTCGAGGGAGACGTACTCTCATAACGTATTACATACGTGAAAAACCGGAAGTCCAGGGAAAGACGTGAAGAAATCGCGAATATGATTCTTTCAATCGAATTTCGTGCGATTTCTTCTATTGTCTCATCGTCAACGTTCTAGAAGAATGATAAATTGTAGAATTGACGGAATTTGGTAGTAACTAGAAAAATGAATGATAAATCGTAGGTTTGACGGAATTTGATATCTTTCATCTTCAACTGAATATTTACTGTCGCTTTATTATTGATTTCAGTTCTATTAAACAAATGAATTTCAAACATTCGTATGCTATAAATACTTCAGTTAATTTTGTTACACACTCTAAAACACTCTAAAAAATATAAGCGTAGATTTAACATCACATGCAGTGTTATAATTCTTATCAAGTTTTGTTAATATAAACATTATGGATTTTAAATCCATATCATGATATAAATACCAATGATATAAATACCAATAGAGAGAGTGAGAATTATAAATAATATCATTTGTTTAAATACACATCTACATTTTTTAGAATAAAAATATAATAAACAATACTACATGTGACTCATTATCATGAAATTGTAATGTATTGTAAACTAAGATATAGATTTTATGTTACTACTTTATTGCAGAAAAACCTTTATGTAACAAAATATAAAATATATAGGAATCTTCTGATACGTGACTCTGTATAGACAAGGTTCCGCAAAAAAGAAAACGAGTAATGATCGCGAAAAAGGAAAGGAAAGCCGCTTTGTCGAGACTATCGTTTAACAACATTTTGAAGTTAATTAACATTGCATATTCATTTTTTCCTTCTTTCGTTTTTCTTTCTCTTTTTTTTTCTGTAACTATCGACGGGGTGAGTAGCCTCATTTGCATACCTTCTCGGAGGTGATAGAGCATCTGGTTACGATAAGGAATATCGAAGCGGTAGACCGTAGCTAGCTCGTTAATGAACTGGAAGATACACTAAACGCGAAAGAGAGCTGCGGGTGAATGACTCCACCTGGTGCGTCGCGTCGATGAAAGTTTCGGTCTCTTCCACCTCATGATACCGCAAATAGATACCGCGGAACGTGATCTTATTTCGACATTGGGACATACCTAAAATTCATCGCGGCGTACTCCGAACGCCTGGCATCCTAAATGTCGTAACCTCGTGCTGAACGTCATACGAGATGGACATCGAATCCTGTGCGGTATGCACGGATTGCACATCTATTTTTATAACTTTCAATTTTGTAAGAAATATTGCGACATAAAAATCACTCAAGAGACTTTGCCCTTATTTCCTTATTTTAACGGATAAAATCAAACAGATGAAAATATTTTTTTACACGGAAAGATTTTTTTTAAAAAAGAAAATTTAAAAATTTAAGTAAATAACAGATCTAAAAATACTTTTATTGGACCATTGACATGATTATATAGGATGCTTGAGCGTTGACAATATTGCAAAAAGTTTTAATATTTTAACAGCTTGAGTTATACACAAATCTAAAGATAATTTTGTTTTGATCATCGACATAATTATTCTGATAATCTAAATAAAATTATTTTTAGATCCTTATATAGTTAAATTTTTAGATACTTCAACAAAATCGTTTGTATCGTGCAGATTTAAATAAATAATTGTTTGAATAAAAAGTTTAACAAAAATTATAATAATAATATGATAATATTTCTTAAAATACACGCGTTATGTTTGTCGGTAACATTTAATATATAATGATGCTCAATTCAAATGCATTGACAAACTTTTTTCACGAAAATTTATCAATAGGTACTCTAGAATTGAAACTATTTCCTCGGTGTTTATTTAAGAAACGACTGTTAACGCTAATATAAGTCTGAAACGACAAAGTCAGAAAAATAGGGTAATTGAAAAGTAGAAACAGCTGCATGTTATTTAGGGTGACACAAATAACAGAAGGGTGAGAGAATTATTGATTTAGAATAATATGAAGCGAAATAGCAACAATTTTATTGTTGGATAATAACAATTTTTCATTTCTTACTTTGGAGTATTCTAATAATTCTAATAACCAAACAGGTTTTAGAATTAAAATTTTGCTAAACTAAAGTTTACTTAAAGCAAGCCTGAATGAAACGAAAATTTCTTTATTTAATCGCATTTCTTTGAAACTTCTAACAAAATTGATCGAATGAACTCACTAGTGCGCACTGGTGTTTATTAAAATTATTGCCCAGTGATTTAATATGATTGTGAATGCACAAGTGAAATGCAAATATTTCGAATTATAAAATTATTTTATCTAAAAGAACAATAAAGTGTATTGAGGATTGCAGTTTGATCGTTTCTATATATTAAACACACATCTTTACGTTAGTTTGTATACGACGACTTTACCAGTGCACACTGAGAGCATATCCAACTGAATTCATTATTAGTTTTTAATTTTTAATATATAATTTCGTAATTATTAAATATTTTTTCATATCTAATTATTCAATAAGAATGAGAGTCTTAGATATGGAGAATTAATGAGAGTCTTAACTGCAGTTATAACAATATAATTACATGAATTTAAACTCTTTTTTGTTCGTTTCATTTCAGTTTACTCATAAACTAATATTTTTCTTAATGCCGAATGCTTATCTTTTTCTTGCTTTTTCTTGAAAGATAAAATCATAGAATGAAGGTTGTCATATTTTTGGATGTTCAGAAAGTATACTAGAAATATCAGTTATATAATTAATTTCATAACTACGTTCTAGATTCTTATTTCATCTAGCTATCGTTGCTTCACCATTAAAATAATTATTGAAGCAATCCCTTGTTTTTAGCTTATTCTTTAATATTACAGTTTTCTCTAATTAAATCTCTAATTAAACCTAAGACTGCAAGATAGTTATAAAGTGTCATGTATATATCATTATGACAAAGTAACGGTACTCTGACATCACTTTTTCACATCAAAGAGCGTTTCCTCAACGAATTCTTACTTTTATTTAAGTTTTACCTAGTTTGTTCGAAAGTATTATCCAAGCCCTTATTATTATCGCCAGCCGGCATATGCATATGTTGTATATTATGCGTGACCGGATGCAAGTAGTGCAGCAAGCACCGTGCTCATTCGTGCACGGCTATTGCCGATCTTTTTCCCCCTACGATCAGCCAGTTGTTGTCTTTCCCGTTCTCGACATTCGCTCTGAACGTCGTCGTAACCCTCTTCGCGGGGTGCCCGTCGATACACAAAATGTCACGATTCACCGCTGCAATCCGACGAATCCTGATAAATGATACAATGACAGTATCGACGAAGGCTGGAAGATTAATGATCACATCGCGTGACGTTACGACAATTCAATGCAAATCCAATATGAGAACAAAATGTAATTAAATATAATTGTGACAATGACGACTTAGTAACAGATTTTTTACAAGTTTTATTTAAGTTCATTTAGTGATTTTCTCAACTATGTATTATGTTAAAGAATTAAATTTAAAACAATTTTAGTTAAATATTAAGTGAAATACTATTTTGTTATTTTTTATTTTTGTATTATGAGTCAAAATTTATTAACTTAACAAAATAGGTAATTAAAAAACAAATCACATAACGTCAATCCGTTTCTGTGATTGCATTGCTTAATTTTCAAATAAACAATATCCATATTATATATACCTAGCAGATAACAAACTAAATTTAAGTCAAATTTAGTACATATTTTTTTCAGTTAAATTATTATTATCTCCATTGTCATAAGTTCTAGTTAAATCAATGCTCCAAAATTTTAAGAGCAATAAGAAACCTATAGGAAAGATTAAAAACTGATTCAAATTGAATATAATTTGACAATTGGATTTAATTTAGATTTAATGTAATCGTTTTAAAAAACATTGTGATAATGCATGTATAATGTTGGCTGGCAGTTATGACATACTTTGAGAACTGATGCAGTTAATGATTTATGATTATCGTTCCAAAGATCATGCAGAAATTATCATCATACAATCAAAGGTTTACAATTTTCCGTATTTTGCCCGCACGCATGACTTATGTGCTGATACTATCGCCACAACTGCATTCAATTCAAATGGAATTATTCATATATCTATGCGTTCATGCCACACGAATAAACCGTCTTTACAGTTTCATCGGTTTCACTGGTTTATATATGGCACTACCACTGAGAGATATATAGCGTGTACATATTAACGATATTTATTAGTGAAAACCAGTAAATTACGGCTCGCTGTTAAAACAAAATACGGTCGTATCCGGTGGGAGTGCATATAATGTCCGCGATAATTTCTCTCGAAGTTACCGGTTATTTAGTGTAGGGTAACGCCCTTAACGAGAATTTACGGCTATTATGAAATATACGCATCTCGATTCGCATATGGAAGATCCAATACGGGGCTCTGAATTTTTCCGGTGAAGTGAGATCATCGCGGAAACGTAAATCTACGAGAGTGCTTCTCTTTACGATCTTTCCTCATACGACGCGAATGCGTTTCATCGTTCGGATATTCAAATTTATTGCCGATCTTAAATCCGTGTTAACAGTATAAAATACGTACATTATGGCACGCTGGACTTTTTATACTGCAGAAACAATATTATTCATGAAATAGTTTATATTAGCTATATCATCTATCCTTGATAGTAATTTACCCGCAGCTAAGTACATTTAGTACACATATTCGTACTTGTTTGATATATGAAGTTGTATAATCTCGATGTTATCTCGTTTCTTGATTTCTTTAACTCTATAGTTGAAAAATTATTTAAAAAATATTAAAATCACTTTTATAGCAGAATAATTATTAAATTCCCTTTATTTTAATCAAAATAAGAGAGTACAAAGATTTGAAAGTAATTTTATTGTATTATAATCATATACAATCAAGCTTACTAGAATATCAAAACTTTTTACAGTATCATCATACTTTCTACAAATCATACTTTCTAATTATTTTGTTAGTCCAACGAAATTATTTTTAAATCTGTGTATAGCTAAATGTTTTAATATTTCAGCAAAATTATATTCTTTTCATGTATGCGTATTATATCGAGTACTATATTCAAGTTAGCGATGATATGTGCAGCACATCTGTTTTACAAGAAACTGGCTAAAATCGGGAGATAAATCTAAATGTTACTATTTGAAAAATATATTACTCTAGTCTTGTTATTGCTATCTCTTCTGCTATTCGTTATTTTAGCGGCAAAAACGGTGGAAGTAATTATCTTTCTGACAGTATCAATAACAAAGAGAATGAATTATCGGAAGTAGCAGCACTGTGAAGAGTAATATTTATTGGAAACATTCTCTCAACTTTTTATTCCCTCGGATATTCGTTGCTTCGAATTGTTTGATATACGTGCACGATATCCGGTAGCAATACTCGTATACTTCTTAACATATTCTGCTCTTATTTAACATTTTAAATTTATGATTTAATTCACGATTTCATAATTTAAGAAAATAATTTTTTCGATTCTTTCTTGTGGAATGGAGATTTTTGAAAAAGAAACTTAAAGATCTCTCTGGGTTTTTATTCTTGAAAAGAAACATACGAAACTATAGTATATACATTATGTATACTATAGCATATACTTTTCTTAGTTTTTCGTATGCGATACTTTTCAAGAATAGGATCCCTGATTTTTGAAGAATTTTTTGGTCTGAATTTGATTCTTCAGAATTTTGAAAATGAAAAATATATTAAGTAGAAACAACTTTTTTGTTATATTATATAAACAAAATATTTTACTATTAAAAAATTTATTTTTGCTGGAGTCACTAAATTTTTTTTAGTGCATTAAAAAATCTGTAAGATAATAAAAAAGTATTTATTTATTAACATTATTAATATAATGAATTTAGATATCATCTAGTATTTGTAAAGTTCATGTAACATAATTTAATCGAAATAACAGCATATTTATTATTAATTAAATTTCTACAATTATTAAAAAATGTTATTAAATTTATTTTTTCAATAACTATACTATTTTATATAAAAAATGTAGGAATGATAGAAATAGATACGCATTACGTTGCAAGAAAGACAATCGAACTTGAAATCTGGGCGCCGCCCCGACATTGCGGCTGAATACACCAGGTTGATCCAAGGCTGTTCAACGTCTATGTATTCGCTACGGACGAGAAAATCCTCCCTAACAGCATCTGAATATTGCAGTCTCATCCACTCTGACGCATCCACTTCACGAGCTTCGCTTATCCTGCTCGCGTGCTAGGGTTTGCAACCCACTGAAAACCAACAGCTTCATTCATGTGTGTTCGCGAACACACATAACAAACACTTTGATAACAAAAAATTAGCCTACATCAATCGTGAATGACAAAGAAGTATCATTTCAAATATCTTAAGAAAAAGTTATTGAGAAAGTATTAAAAATTTATTAACATTCTACAATCGTGTTTGCATAAATGTTAATTATTCTACACATTATGAAATTGTCATCAAATTATCACATATTTTAATTCTTAATCTCTACGAGTGAATCTTTGATCTTTGATTTGATAATATATCTATCTTACAATTCAAGAAAAACTTTTGTTCTTTAATCATTAATAATTTATAATTTCGTTTGCAATTCTAAAAGATAACAAACAATATCGCATCGTATCATACTTGAAGTATTATAAAAATAACGTCATAAAAATTGCAAATATCTTTTAGTGCTATAGTTGTACTAGTAAATATGTACTAGTAAATGATCCTATTTTCATCCTATTTTCGAAGATAATATAAAAATTATATAAAAATCGTATTACACAAAACTTTCAATAACAGGGGGATTTGACAAGGATTTGGAGAACATAACATTTTTCTGCATTTTTAAATTTAATTCTTTGCAAATAAAAATTTTAAATACATACAATAAGTAATTAAATTATTATGTTTTTCCAATGTTAGATATTTTGAAATATTTAACACGCATGTAATATATTTTAAAATTAATATATTTTAAAATTATTTTAAAATTTAGTTTCTGTTAGATAAAAGTGTAGTAATACTGACGGATCGCTTTGTAGTAATCGGCTTTTGTTCGACGGAAACAGCGGTTGAGTTTCAAAGTTCCGATCCTGCAGTGAATTAGATTGTCATTGCTCCTTAACCCTCTTTCACTTTAAGCGTTTGTTAAGCTTTCAAATAAGTCCAGGCAACGCTTCGGGCTTTAACATTCGAGATCGATAGAGTTGTTTTCGCTGTCTCCAGACACTCGCAGTCCCGCCAGGAATAATATTTTGTCGATTGAAGATTATGTATTCCAATCTAGACCATTCTATGTGATTTGATCAGCACAGAATTACACTAATAATTTTCACAAACATGAATCTTCTGAATAGTTTTATTGTCTTGATTTATATAACCGATAAATTCTAAAAATGTAATAGTTATAGTAACATATGTAAGAAATCTCAATCAATTATAGTCGATTATTTCTTCTCATATTCGACTATAATTAACCAATATCTTACGCTTTAAAGCTTACTACACCTGTTATGTTTTCAGGATTAATAAAGTGAGTTGTGATAAAGATCGCCGGGGCTTGATTCTTTACGATTTATTTTCGGGACGATGGATATGAAGACCTCAACCACGCGCGGAGTAATATCCGCTCGACTGCATTAGCGGTTG
>Ga0157363_1005234_pt1 | contig 12064 bp, 3 predicted proteins | sample AttsexASBM1_FD_111477 | JGI IMG/M metagenome (GOLD analysis project Ga0157363, IMG submission 111477) | Fungus gardens microbial communities from leaf cutter ant in Ribeirão Preto, State of São Paulo, Brazil - Atta sexdens ASBM1 | ecosystem: Host-associated > Fungi > Mycelium > Unclassified ...
CACACACACACACACACACACACACACAAAACTGTACTTAGAACAAAGTACATTCCTTTTTGGATGAATTTTTCATAAAAATGTAAGTAATAAAACAAGATTATCTTATGCTTTTTACTCACATCTTTTCTTATTTTTTAAATAAATATTTAGTTTTTCGATAATTGCAATTCTCTGCAATTTATTGAATATTTTATATATTTCATACTATTACTACTACATCGTTATATGTTTTTTCATACTGCACTTTTCACAACAAAAAGAAATTTATGTAAAATTCATATGTAAAAAATAATTATCCCGCAAACGCGTAAGAAAATATTAAACCATAGTTGATCCACAATAAGATCATATAAAATGTTCGTTTCACAGTTTCACCAAAAGTATTTGGGACAAATTGTCTACTGAAAACTACAATATTACGTAATTTACAAATTTGTACTCCTTCATGTGAAATCACAACGATATTGAAAAACTTTCACCGATTAATTGGTGATTTTTCTTTACGCTTTTTCGTTTCCATCTTAAAATCTCTACACCATAACATCTTTTTATGAGATATGCATGTTATATTTTTCTTCAAAATTAATTATGTGGTTTAACGTAATGTAATTAATATTCATCCTCTGATAAAATTTTATGTTAAGAAATTAAAATTTACCGTGAAACAAAGAAAAAATTCTGTTACATATATATATATATATATTGCATATACATATACATACATACCAGCATCAATAACATTTGGAAAGGCATATAATTGCACTATTGTCTTTTAAATTATACCAAAGAACCAATATATTATATTATTTCAGATTATTTACAATATTATCGACAACTTTAATTTTAACTTTATCATAACGATGTCCGAGATCTAACGAGCGATTTCAGGAAAAGTAAAGGCAACTTCCGCGTCGCTTTCCGATGCGTAATATAAAATGCCGAGTGTGTTCTTCTTTTTCTCGTACCTCTCATAATTTCTTTTTTCTTATTATCATCGAAATAACTCGATAATGTCATAAAATCACTTGTATTCTGTATATTAGGAAACGACAATTTTTCAAAATTTATTGTATAATTAAGAGCATTGATTTGCCGTTTGGCAAATTTGCAATCCCAAATATATTCATAATGACTTTTTCTGTTTGTTTACAAAATAAAATTAACGAATTATATTATTTATATATAAATTAATTATATATTTATATATATTTATTTCTTAAATATATATTACAGAACGTTGAACTGTTGAGTGCGCACGCATCCAATAATATTAACATTCCCGTACTATCATATAGTACTCCAAAAGTACTATCTCAATCATTTTCATCGTTTTGCAAAGAGGAAATCTTTCAAGGACTTTAAGAAACTCAGAGGAAATACATGAAACATAGAAATTATTCACCGGAAATTACGAAATTGGATTATCTTGTACCGATTATAAGTATGTATATACAATTTTCATGCAATATCCGCTTATAAATATGATAAATTAAAAATCTTTATCTTTTTTCCTCTGTATCTTTTTCTTTTCTTTTTTTTTTTTTGTTAAAACTGATTTTTTCCAAAATTTTCATAACCTTACTTGTATTTTTAAGAAAGAGAGAGTTTCTATATATGTGAAGAAATTTATACCCGAATAGTAATCTTAAATAGAAATTCCTACCGTCTGTTTCTTGCCAACTCTATAATGTCAGTAAATCAAGAATATATTTGCGATTTCAAATACATCCTTAAATACATAACTTCGTCTCTCGTAATTCGTAAAAATTTTTTTATACTGCTAAATTACATTAATACATCTATCCTGACCTACTTAACAACCAAAGACATTTTCATATATGTGATAGAGTTAGATAAGGACAACGAAAAATATGCGCGCGCGCGTGTGTGTGTGTGTGTGTGTGTGTGTGTGCTCGCGCGCGCGTGTGTTGTGTGAGAGAAAGAGGTAGCATAACGTAACTCCACGAGTTGTCTCGTAAAAAGAAACAAGTCAGATGTTTATACCAGTGAAACACTTTCTCCTTTCTCGTTATGAGATCACCATCTCGTTCTTCCGACGGATCGGGACATAATCCGCAAGCATAACAAGGAACTTCGTGCGTCGTTTACTCATTCAATTTATATATAGATTAAAGCTTGTGTTATGCGGCTATCGAAGTGGATCTTATTAAATTAAACGCTAGCCATGTTTTGATGGGGCTCGATTTTTAATTCATTGAGAAACTTTGGCATTTCCTTGTTCCACATCGCACGTAACCGTTCTTCCTTCCGTGATTAGAAACATATTATTATTTCCATTTCATGTCGCCACAAGCGAAGTTAATTACATTCATCAACGGATTTCAACATTTTTTGATACTAATAATAACAGTTGATGATTCCAAATTTTTCCAAGTTCTTCGATTTAAAAAATAATTAATAAATTAACAAGTTTGTTCTCATCTGTACAATATACGTAAAAAAATCTAGGTCAAAATTTTGAGAAAAGTTTAAGAAAGTTCTCACGCTACTTCCTAGTCAATAAACAATTTATTCATTAATAATATGTAAAACAATTAAAATAATAGAATAAGAAGATTACTAACAATATTTTATGTCATTTTATATATCATAATTATTATTAATATCATCATATATGTCATAATTATTGTTAGTTTTATATGTTACTAAATATTTTCAAAATGACAAAATAAAAGTTGTAAGATGCTCATTTGATGTACACTGCATCGTTCATTTGAGACATATATTCTAGCTTTTTTTATTAAAAAATATAAATTTCTTGTAAATTGTACAATCAATTTAAATGAAACTTTAGGCGAACAAATTTAAGTATTTACTTTATAATTATAATGATTTTTAAATTGCTGTCTTATATGCAAGTGTCTCAATTTAAAAGAGAATAATTACAGAATAAGGAATACTTTCAACTTGTAATGTAAAATTTAGAATTAAATATGGTATGATAAAAGTCAATGATTTTTTTTTTATAGATAATATTGATATTATTAATTTTTGTATTACATGTATATTATTGTATTACATGTACATTAGACTTACATTTCATCAAACGTAAGAATCTCCTTAATGTGTGTTGCCTAATATTTGCTGTCCAGTGCTAGCTTTCATTCAATTCTATTTAACATCATCTCTTTTATCATCATCATTATTATTATTATTATTATTATTATTATTGTTGTTGTTATTATTATTACAGAACAAAGCAGTATGGAAGCGATTCATCGAAATCAATGGAAGCGTCATAAAAGATATAAACATCGACGTATCCTTCAATATTCGCAAGACTAAGATCAATAGATAGAGCCTCTATCACAACATTTCGTTACAACAAATGATGAAATTCAATGATACAACGATATTAAATTAAAAAGATAAAAATTCGCCAAAATGGTTTTCAGTGCGATAGTAGTGACGTCAGCCTTGAAGAGCGCTATCGGCTTATTGGGTACAAGTTTATGGCTCATACCATTGTTAATTGCGAGTCTTTCTTACTATCGTTACGATCAACTGGATCCTGAGAGTCGACTCATCGACAGGCATCCTCTCTACTCTGATTACGATTTTATTGTAATTGGAGGTGGATCGGCTGGAGCGGTAATTGCCAGTCGACTATCGGAGATACCAAACTGGAATGTGCTATTGTTAGAGGCCGGCCCAGATGAAAACGAAATTACAGACGTGCCATCTCTGGCTGCATACTTGCAGTTGACCACGTTGGATTGGAAGTACAAGATTGAGGCTACAGATAAAGCTTGCTTGGCTATGAAGGGCGGTCGTTGTAATTGGCCAAGAGGTAAAGTTATAGGCGGAAGCAGTGTTTTTAACTACATGCTATATGTGCGGGGTAATAAACAAGACTACGATCATTGGGAATCGCTCGGTAATCCCGGTTGGGGATATAACCAAGTTCTTTACTACTTCAAAAAATCGGAAGACAATCGGAATCCATACTTGCAGAGAAGTCCCTATCACGCGACTGGTGGCTACCTAACAGTACAGGAATCGCCGTGGAAAACTCCCTTAGTGGTTGCTTTTGTTCAAGCAGGCATTGAATTGGGATACGAAAATAGGGACATAAATGGCGAAAAGCAGACGGGTTTTATGATATCTCAAGGAACTATTCGCAGGGGAAGCAGATGTTCCACCGCGAAGGCTTTCTTGCAGCCTATACGATTACGTAAAAACATTCATACAGCTATGAATAGTCACGTGACGAGAATCGTGATCGATCCGTTAACTATGAGAGCGATTGGCGTCGAGTTTGTTAGGAATGGTCGCAGACAAATAGTGAGAGCACGAAAGGAAGTTATATTGTCCGCAGGTGCCATTAACAGTCCTCAAATTTTGATGCTATCAGGGATCGGACCGAAGGAACATCTACAACATATTGGTATTCCTGTTATCAAAGATCTTCAAGTCGGCGAAAATCTTCAAGACCATATTGGAATGGGCGGTTTGACATTTTTAATTGATAAACCAGTCAGTATAGTTCAAGATCGTTTTCAGACGGTTCCGATGCTGATGCACTATGTGATTAACGGTCGAGGTCCCATGACGACTTTGGGTGGCGTTGAAGGTTACGCCTTCGTAAATACAAAGTATGCCAATCACTCTATCGATTATCCGGACGTACAATTTCACATGGCGCCAGCCTCCATTAATTCTGACGCAGGAGTACAAGTTCGGAAAGTTTTAGGATTAACGGACGAAGTATACAACGCTGTCTACAGACCAATTAACAATCGAGACACCTGGACCATCATGCCTCTTTTGTTAAGGCCCAAGTCTCGTGGCACTATACGTTTGAGAAGTTCCAATCCTTTTCACCATCCTATTATCAATGCGAATTATTTTTCTGATCCTATGGACATAGCCATCTTGGTGGAAGGTGCGAAGCTTGCGATCAAAGTCAGCGAGGCAAAAGTTTTTAAGCAATTTGGCTCAAAACTTCATCGCATCAAGCTTCCGGGATGCAAACACCTCAAATTCGGTACCGATGCTTACTGGGAATGTCATATTCGACATATTTCTATGACAATTTACCATCCTGTAGGTACTGCTAAAATGGGACCACCGACCGATCCTACAGCCGTAGTGGACCCTAGATTGCGGGTTTACGGTGTCGCGGGTCTTCGAGTTATCGATGCGTCTATCATGCCAACGATATGCAGTGGTAACACAAACGCTCCTGTCATTATGATCGGTGAAAAAGGTGCTGACCTCATTAAACAAGATTGGCTATCATCATCGACAATTAATCACGAAATTAAACGTGAGCTCAGAAAGAGCTAAGGAAAAAAATAGATTCGAAATATATTATAATATAATGTATAAGGATCCGAAATGTATTATAATATAATGTATAAGGATTCAATTTGTTTACAGACGTTTCGATTATGCAAGCGTATCGCAAAGGAGTAATTATTCCTAAATCAAAAAAAGGAAGACTGTTAAAGACGTTCAGAAATTTTAAATTCTAATATTATATAGATATGTGCGATATGTTGTGATTAACTGATCACATTATAATAGATATCGCAGCCTTTTTGGGAAATTAGTCATTAGAAATGTAACACAAGTTTCCTTTACATATAAATGAAGTTCGTGGTTATGAACGAAATTAAAAATAATGAATGATTTAACTGAAAATTAAGTTACAGTAATTACTTAAATGTAATGAACGTATACATTAAATTTCATAAATTTTCATGAAAAATACATTAAATTTTATGTATATGTACACAAATATACTTTTTAATTATAAATACATTAAATTTAATATCATGAAATTAAGTTCAAATTGTGTAACTTAAAATTTAATGAAATTTAAGAACACTTCTAATAGTAGCTTTTATGCAAAACGGCGCTTTTTTATGAAATCACGATCGTTTCTTAATTAGACTGACGCATTTAGGTTTTTCGCGAAAAAGCTAACTCACATCAACCTTATTGGTTAATGATACACGTTCTGCAAAAAGGCTAACGAAACGTCTAATCTTTTTGCGTAAAATAGAAAAATCCGACAGAAGAAAATTGGGGACTGTCCTGCGAGATATTGAGCGTTAAAGTTGATAACTACTGAAGTTAGAAAATCTGTCATGTGGAAAGTGGGGTGTATAGACAGTAGTCGGGGCTACGCCGTCCCGAACAAAAAAAAAATAACGTATCCTATCCGCTTGGCGCCTAATCTAGAAGTTGCAGCCTAGACAGTAAAAAGACTGCTTTAAAAAGATTGTTTTCACACTCTACTGTCTTCATGAGTTAGAAATGTTCCAAGTGGACACTGTCTAGGCTGCAATAACTCGCTGATGCGAGTTAGCCTTTTCGTGAAAACAGATATATCAATAATGGACATACCAATTATCTACCTAATTTGATGTCCTAATTTCGTATGTGTCTCGATAAATATAATTGCATTTATAATTATCCATGCATATTATACAATATGTAATGTGTAGTAAAAAATGACTAGACTGTATGTAAACAATATACAATGAAGTAATCTTGATTATTTAAAATTATAATTAGAATTACACAAAAAATTGTGTATACTTAATAAGTTATTCATGGCAGAAATGTGCAATGATCCGATCATATTTCACTTTAACACAATTGCATATGTAATTCGTAAATCCGCTGATAACATATTAATAAAAAGAATTATTGTTTAGAGTGTAATTTTAAAAAAAGGACAGTGCAAAGACAATGATAAAAAATAAATCTTACGTAATTAGTAATAAAAACTAGGCCAGTTCACGAGGTTACATAAGAACGGTTAATGTGTATATTTCTCAGGTACTGCATTATTAAAAAAGTATGCAAAGATTGGTATCAAATATTAAACTAAAGAAATTCTCATTCAGAAAATCTTTTTAGTTTAAATTTTCATCAAACGTTTTATAGAATCGTATTGATGAAAAGATTTTATGTAGATATGATCAGGAAGGCCAATATGTTGACTTGGAACATACAATGCCCTTTCGTACAATGTTTCGTTCTTTTTAACAATTCCACTTATCGATTCTTTAATTTTGTGAACTTCGCAGCGAGTTTTCAATCATTCAAATAATCTGCGAGTTCTTTGATCTTTTTGATTAGCAGTTTTTCCAAATTCCAAGAAGTAGGATTAAGTAGATTCTACTCGTGCCATCATTTCTGTTACATAAAATCCTTTCATTAATATTATTCTATAACCTACTAGAACGTTGAATAAAAGTTTCATAAAAATCTATTTAGTTTAACATTTTGGACCGATCTTTGCATTCTCTTTTCTCAGTTTTCTTATGTGCCATATGATAAATGTAGCGTTTTTAACTTTTTTAAATAAAATAATTTTAAATAAGATAAGTTTTATTGTATATACATTTAAATATGTTTTCATACTATTACGTTAAAACATAACTAATATTGTTCGTGATTCTTTGAGTGAGATTATAATTATATTTGCTACTTGTTACTTTGTTGTTGTCTATTACAGTCAAACGCTAAATTAATCTAGAGATTAACTAAGTGACTATAAAATTGTTGTGTAGGAATTATATTTTTTTGTTGTACAGTCTACATTGTAAAATAAATGATATTCCGATAAAAAAGAAAATACTTTTTTCCTTTTTTTGCTCTATTTATTATAATTTTATCTTTTTAACGTCACACACTGATATGTTTTGTATAAATTATAAAACGACAATATAGACAAAAAATATACATATATAGTGATATAATTGTGTAATGTAAGAGTTCATGAATAACTTGCCGACAGAATTAAATTCTTCAACGAAAAACGTGATTGTTATTCTATTGCCACTTCTTGCAATGTACTTTCATGACGTAACTGCATTATTTAAAAAGATCTTTGAAAGTGTTTTTCTTTACAGTTCTTATGTTAACAATTGCAATATACTACTTTTCAATAACTTGACAATAATTTTTGTATCAATTCTTAAATAAATTTAGATTTAATGGATATTTCGCAAAAGTTTGATTGGAAACTATTTTACTTAAGGGGATGTTGGAATGATCGCCAAACTTGATTGATGTTGATAGTACAGATTTTTTAAATTTCAAATTAAAAAAATCGATAATAATTTTAGTTCATTAATTATAGCATTTACTGATGCGCACTCATTAAAGCCGTTGTACACAAATCAACGTAAAAATATATGTTTGATAAAAATATAGAAACAAAGTAAATCGCGAAATCCTCAATACATTTTATTGTGGTATTTGATAAAATATATTGAGTATTTTATTAATTGAGATATCTCACTTTTACATTTAAATTAAGTTAGTATACAATAGTTTTAATGTGCATTGAGTGCGCACCAGCTTTGCCAGTGAAAAACGTTATTTTCGATTTTATTCAGTAAATTCAGAGATTTATATCGATCTGTAATATCTGTATATCTCGACAATTTGGTCACTCCAGCATTCCTTTAACCAATCCGTAATTTTTGGTGAAATGATAATTATAATTATAATTATGAAACTATTTCATCATACGATGTATAATGAATTGTCGCAATGTTTGTCACGTATGTCAATAACGTAACAGTAAGCATTACGATAATCTGACAAGACGACCTATTACATGCTCTGAATTTTAAATAAGAAACGTGTAATGGCGAATAATGCAATGGCAAATAATTACATCAATGCATTTGACATATTATATTAAGATTTCCAAATATCCATATATCTATCAAGGTGTTGTATATTGATATATTGATGTTACAAAAAAATTATATCAATTTCATTTCAAAGAAAAAATAAAGTATATTTCATTCATTCTTAAAATGTTTAATTTAAGATTATATTGTCGTTGCAATGCTTGTAAGAGACATAATATCGAAAAATTAATTAAATACTAGTAAATACTAGTTTTACTTTTACAAAGTTTGAATAAAAATTAATTATAAAAAAATTATTTATACATTATACAATTATAAGAATTGCTACAGAGGACAGAAAGCAGATAAGTATAAATCAATCAAAGTTGACGAATATTTATTTGTGGTTATTTATTATTTTATGTTATCATTAATTTACGGATCTGACAAATATATATATAGAAATAATACTTCAAAATTTTATTGCTGAAAAGTAATGATATAAAAGACTTTCGCATTCTTTATTCATGCACAAGCATATTTTCATCAATGTGATATAACGATACAGAAGTTTTTAAAATATTGTAGCTATTTAAAAAGTAGATATGAAAAATCAAGGAACATCTATGTTATAAAACGTCTTGTATGAGTATTCAAAAAGTTTCGAAAATATGAATCGCCTTAGAGCTAAAATAAAATTGTGTGAAAAATATTACAAATTAGCATTGCGAAATAATCTACATGATATTATACTGAGAACATAGAGTCATTATTCACAATTTTTTTTGTAGTGTCCACAATTTACATTCGAAAATTCTCGCAATACAAATAATATTAAATAATAGATATTATAAATGTTCTTCTGGAATAGTCTTAAAAATAACATTTTATACATTTTTATCGTTTTTGTTTTGGTGTTTATGGAAGAGCAATCAGAAAGCGATTAATCTTCTATCATTTCATTCATTTTGAAATGATTAAACTACTCATAAATTTGCGATTTATTTATAGCATTATTCATAGTTTTCTCGAGTAACCTCGTGAAAAATTTATTTCATAAATAAAAACGAAATTTCATACACTCACTATTTTTTTATATAAGTCATTTCCATCTCACAAAAAAATCGCTAAACACAAATTATTGTAGACACTACAAAAAAAAGCTTTAAAATAATAATAATATTCTTATATAATAAAGATATTCTTATATCAATGCCGCGAGACAAATTGTTTTGTAATACTATAAGTTCATCATATATTTATAGACACAGTTAATCTGTTCATATGGAAAATTTGAATTCCGAGGGTTATGGATATCTTCTCCCTTCATATGTGTGCGAGGTTAAATACTAGCATTGACATACACTTCAAATAACATCTTAGTAACGATTAGATGAGCAGAGATAAATTTAATATATTTTTCTCTAATATATCCCGTATATTTTTCATATAAAAAAAATAGAATATGCTCCTGAATAGATAACTAATAAAATTTCCCATCAGCTTCAAATGTATTATAGTAATATTTTAGCCATTTGCTTACTACATCTTCTACGCATTGAAAAGGATCTAAACCTAAGGTCGAAACATAAATAGTTTTAACTTTGTAATCAATCATTAAACTACAGATTTTCGAAACAATTATTATGCAGGCTCGCATTTTTGTAATATTATTTCTGATTTCTTTTTGGAACTTTTAAACTTTTTTGTAGGACTGCCGCAGACTGACACACTTTCCATAACAGTAAGCTATACCACCGAAAAAATTAGTCAATCACAACCAAGAATTATCAAAAATGTTCAGCTCTGATTGACTAATTCTTACGGTACATCTTACGATACGTCTTACGATTATATGATTAGGGAAAGTGCATGTGATGATTATAATATTTCCATATTGAATTAAATCGTTATATATGTAATCGTATAAAATTTTGGCAATAAGCATTAATTCAATTAATAATAAAGTTTTGGGCAAAAACTTGCTCAATCCATTCAGGGCCACCGTTTAAAAACTTTGACAATCGAGAGAGAAACCGGTATTGCAAAAAATTTATCACGAGTCCAATCCAAATGAAAGAATCATTTCAAGGATACAAGGAAAAAAGCTGTAATTTTGTATATACGTATAACCGATAATTGCTGATAAAATTAGGCTTATTCAGAACTTAAAGGAGAAACTATTTTTTGCTCTCATTACCAGAAAAAATGAAAAAAAAATCAAGAATTTTAAAGAAAATACATTAAAAATGATAGGATATCTTATTAAAGCACGATAAAATGGAAAATTATACAATATGATAATTGCATACTCGTGTGCTCAAACAATTTTTATAATTCAGATTAAATTAGATTAGAAAAACAATTATTGGAAATAGAAAAAGATTACTTTTTTTTTTAAATCAACGTACTTGTAAATCGTTATTTATTTTTTTTTTAATTTCGACCTAATTTGTTCGATAGTTTTCTGTTTGTTGCACAAATTTTGAAAGTTATACTACTTTCAAAAAATTATAATTTCTAAATAATTCACTACAGTTCTTAAAAGCTGAAATGAAGAACAAAAGGTCGATTTGAAAAATTTGCTTATCATACTTATATTTAGCGAAGATAAATTGTTGCTTTTATGCTGCTATCAAATAACTTATTTTAAGAATAATCATATGCGTAAAGAATATTTTATCGATTAAAACGACTTACAACTATGTGAATAGTATAACAAAACTTTGATATCAAAGTTAATCAATATTAACTAATTAATATTAGCTAATTTCACGACACATCTTTTCAGCACATCTCGATTACTTACTAACTCGGTTGATATTTTCCTTTATTTTCTTTCGCAATTATTTCGTATCCACGTATTTTGCAATGTCTCAAGATTTATATAAATCAGTTTTTAATTTCTGTAAAAGAGTTTCCATAATATTTAAAAAGAAGCCTTTAAAAGAAAAATTTGATGATTAAATATGAAAAATGATCAAAGAATGAATTTAAAGCAAATTATTTCCATCATTCGTAAATAATGCAAATCTAATACGAATTTACAGCATTCTCATATCGCGAATCTGTTTGCAAGATAGATCTATAAATAACGATCTATTTTTCTATCTTTTTTAAGATTCTACCTTAATTTGATTTTTTATTAATAATATCGTAATGTTAACATTAATATCAACAAAATATAACAAAAATATGATAAATTATGAGTTTATTATTATCGCACTAAGAAAAAAATATAGTTAATTTTAATAAATATTTAGTTCAATACTGCCAACTAAACATTTACTTACAGTAAGTAAATATTTGTTCAAAAAAAAAATGACTGTTAAATCAAATTAACATTTCCTGTTCAAATAATATATCTTTATATTTAATAATATATCTTTATATTTAATAAGTATTTAGTTGGCAGTATTCAACTAAATTTATTAAAA
>Ga0157363_1005236_pt1 | contig 12063 bp, 4 predicted proteins | sample AttsexASBM1_FD_111477 | JGI IMG/M metagenome (GOLD analysis project Ga0157363, IMG submission 111477) | Fungus gardens microbial communities from leaf cutter ant in Ribeirão Preto, State of São Paulo, Brazil - Atta sexdens ASBM1 | ecosystem: Host-associated > Fungi > Mycelium > Unclassified ...
ATCTACTAAAAAATAAAATTTAAATGTTTATTAAATAATCAAATTTTGTTATTTATCTTATATTTTCTAGCGTTTTATTGATTTTTAAAATTTTTTAGTGTATTTTTTTAGTATTTGTTCGAACTTTTCTATTTATCAGAGTCTAGCTAGTATCACGAAAACAGATCACGAAACAAATAAAATGTGTGCTCTCTTTCACATGCGTTTTTCGATGCATGTGCATGTGAACAGCAAGTTCACATGAAACATTCAAAGATTTAAGTCAATATTAAATCTTCAAAGTGATATTTGTAAATAGGTTAAAACTAAATTTTAATAGTAAAAAAATAATATATAAAAATAACATATACATTTGATCTCCAGAGATTATGGTTACCCCAAAATGTATAAAAGTAAAATAACAATGATGTTCTCGATATTTGAAATTAGATTGTTAGATTCGTATCTCACAATTATGTGATATAAGAATATCAGTAGATAAGAAAATCTCCTATTCTGTGCTTTGTAGAATTGACCCAACCTATGTCTGAATACTCTTCTATGTATATATTTCGTATATTTCTATATCTAAGTATTCGTCTCACGTTGCTCCTTCGTACCGAGGATAAGTGTTGCTCAGAACTTAAATTTGATATAGTGAAAAGATGAGGCAAACAGAGAAAAGGAATTCATAATTCGTGAATTGAATATATAGGTTCTCTTAAATATATAAAAAATATAACCAATTCTTCAAAACAGTCGCTACGTATTCTATGAGGTAATAAATATGTATTATAGTCTTTATTGAAATTAGAAAATGAAAATTATGTATATATATAACATAATGGATAAAATCGAATAAAAATTTCAAATACATATTTTAAATTTATTTTTCTGTTTTAAAAAAATATCAATTACAAATTTTGAATACTACTGTTTGATGAGTTTATTATTATTCTCGAAACGAAAATAGAAAGTGCTTGAAAATAGCAATGAATAAGACAATATTTGTTCCCTCGAGATTCTTAAGATAGATTTATTCCGGATTACTCTTCTTTTGAATATCCTTCCTCTTGACTATACTTCCGACTAACAGGATCCTACCGTCATCTTCCATGCGTGCCGCAAGCAAAAATCTTTTTTTTTTTTTTTTTCATATACTGCGTGGTCGGAATTTATGCGAGCGGCATGCACTGGGATCCGGGACGTCCGTCGTACGGACAGAAATGAATAGAGCGCGGCTGGCTGCCGGGTACTTTACAAATATGTGACTAGAAAACACGCCGAGGGCTCAAACCTTCTCCATACGAACTTTTGCTCTGTTGCTCTCTTTTCTATTTTCAAATATTTTCGGTTTTGCGATTTTTGTATTTTGCGCCTTTATCCGGTATTGACGATTTTTTAAATAGGAGGCACAAGGGAGACACAATGCACGAGCTAAATACGCAAAACTGATGTAAAAACTGATACAAAATTGATGGAAAATTTCTGTTTTTTTATATTTATATATACACATTCGAAATCACTTCAGCGAGAAAAGTAATTTTACATGTATTTATTATGTTTCGATTGTGTGTGTGTGTGTGTGTGTGTGTGTATAATTTGCCAATTTTATCTTTTAACTTTTTTTAAACTCATCAATCGTTACTTTTGAAAGAACAATTTTATAAATATTACAACCAATTTTTTTTTTTTAGCGAGGGATTGAAACAGCTATCAATAATATATGAAAATTTGAGGTTGAGAGTAAATTTGTAGTACGTCGGTTTTGCGGATTTCGGACTTTTTCACGGATCTGCCATATAAATCAGCTTGTGCCATAAACATCTTACGCACATAGTCATAAAATTTTCAACAGGCAGTTACGACGATGATCTTTTTTCTCTCAAATCACATAAGTGGAAGAAGAAGAAATATTGTTCTTGAACATACATTATTATTTCGGTCGATACTGATGAATTTATTATGAATTTATGTCCAAAGTATATCCTAAAGAATTCTTACTACGCTTTAGCATCTTGGTGGAAACGAGATTTCGCGTAATCGAAGAGTGTCATTCTAGAGAAGTTGCAAGGGATAATAACCTTCGCGGCTATAAAGGCGCGCAGGAAATTAAAATCGGTTAACTGCTGCGACGAGGAAGCGTAGACGAATAGACACGGCGACCTATTGGATGTCGTACAATACAATTCAGATCGACATGGGGCAATATCGTCCATTAAGCTCTCTCTATGATCGTTTTCCGGCTTTATGTGCAGCGGGTTGCATTCTTTTAGCGTTATTTGTAAAATTGGAAAAAATATGATGTTATACGGTAATTAAGAAGAGATTAATTTTGGCGTTAAAATCTGCTGATGCCCGTAATCGATTGTGTAAACTCGTAAACAAATAAATTTGCATTATATACGTTCCGGATGCACGGAAAAATTCAAACGCATGGTGAACGAATGAAAATACAATCGCAAATTATTCTCAGTGAAATATCGAGCTCTTTATTAATTGATATGGCTTTTCTCGTTTGAATTTCACATATCCGGCCGCTCGAATCAATCTCTTTAAGTGAATATAAATAGTTTTGTGTCGGACAAGATTTCACTCTGACTACGAGCGATGGAAAATTTAGAGAATAGTATTACAATCTTTTGGAAGGAGTGTTAAAACATTGACTATATATCAGCAATGTGAAAAGTTAAGACTTCGGCACGAGGTCCGTCACGCGATGCGAGACAAAAGACGTAAATCGCGTTTGAAGACGAAGTCGGAAAGGAAGACGAGCCTTTATGGCGAGAGCACGCGGGCGAGGATGGCAGGCAAAAGGCGAGTTGCACAGTACGTAAATCCGATATTCTCACTGCGCGTCTTACCTCACTCTGTTCGCGGGAGCGCTGAATATCCGTCACACGATACGTGAGTCTCGAGAGGATTTACTTTACTGCAGATTGATGCATGAAAGAATATTATTTTACCGGCGTTGAAAGCAATGCCGGGTTATAGCAGTTTGGGAAAACTGTTTAGCGCTGAAACGAATGCTTCCTACAGGATGCTCGAATATATATATATATATATATATATATATATATATATATATATTTTTTTTTTCAAACAATCTAATCCTCCTCTGAATATTCTTTTGGAAATTGTTTGCACACTTATTTATCTTCGAGTGGCAATTATCTATAACGGCACGAGTATATATTCTAATATCTTTTAGAAATTATCAGATCTCGTTTTTGGGAACGAGAAGCAGCTCAATCTTCTCATTTTACATCCGCGTCCAATTATACTTTTCTCAGAGAAAACGGAACATTTCCACGTCGTTCGACCATTTAGACGGAGTATGTACGAAGTTACGACGCCGGCAGTTCATTTAGATAAGATCTTCGTCTTTCGCCATTCGACTGCCAGACTTCTCGAAGGATAGCAGTTCTAGATTCTATCACTGGCAAAACAAATCCAGTATCTTCTCCCGGTCAGACGTTTTAATCGTCTCTTTACATAGTAGGATAAATTTAATAGTTATTATACAATAACAAACAAACGATGTAAGATTCATGTAAACGATGCATGAGTGTTATGGGTATCAAATCACTCTATTCAGAGATCGAAATAATGCGGAAATGTATCTTGACGAGTTATCGATTTCTTATAAAGTTCTATTATAATGGTATTTTCATCGCTGGTTAGATTCGAGGCTTTTTATAACTTCTTCTTATTCTCCTGCATTACTTTAAGATAAAATTCTCTGACTTCCCACACCTCCTTTCTGGATGTTCAGGAACGTGGGAATTTTTCAGCATGGATTCTTCATAAGAAAAATTCCCGGAGATACCGCTACAATTTTCGTTTTTCTTTCTTTTACACGTGGATAATATGTACGTGTGCGACTTCCACCATTCGCAAGTTTCTGAGTCCACTACATCGACTACGTCGCTTTTGCTTCTTCAGTCCCGTCCCTATGTAGAGAATGTAACGAGCATGCGGAGGAGGACCTCACGATTGTAAAAAGCTATACGGTGTACGGCGCAAGGGGTGCAAGTTGGTTCTCTCATTTGAATACTTAGATTGGAAGGGTCGCGGAGGGGCTTCGGGATCGGAGTAAAGAGTGGAGGTAGATGGTATCCGTGTGAAGGGTGGGGAAGGCCTGGGGGCCGCTTAATCGCGTTTTCCGAGAAATTTATGAGATCTGAGCCGATAAGGTAGGGAATAAGAGCAAGTCTGAGAGACCTCGAAGAGAAAAAAAAGAGTGACGGGAGAGAGGGAAATAAACGGAGTTCAGGAAGGGGGAGACTAGAATCGCGGTTCAAATATAACAGTTGAGTTTAATGCAGAGAACGTCTACCATTCCTCCAAAAATACCAAAAATGCTTTTCTATGAAAAGCATAGGAATAGTTTAAAATATTTCCAAAATATATGCGCAAGAAATATAACGATCAATTAAATTCATCGATCAAACTATATTTGGATTATACTTTCATACTGCAATATAAAGCGTTAATAGAAAGTAAATATCTTTTCAAGTTTAGATTTTTTAAATTATATGTATATATAAATTTGTTTAGAAAAACTTCTTTAAGAAGAAACTTACCGGAAAAAAGAAAACTCGAGACGCTGCGGAGTCGAAAGGCGGTTGAGAAAGATTTGTTAGTTGTCAGATAAACAGACTGATGTGATGTAATTTTTGTTTATTTTGTTTTAACGTAAACAAGATAAATTAAAAAATATCCCATTACTTTTAAAGTTAAACTATTATGAAAGATTCTTTCAATTTTTTCTCTATCTAAATGAAGAACTTGATTTGATTTTTTTTTGTAATTTAATAAATTGAAATATTAATGAATCTAACTGGTTAAATGTACTAAAAATATATAGAAAAAAAATGAATATATTATGTTAAGCTATATTTACTACATAACTATATTTTCCTTTAAAAATTGTTTGAATTTTTGACTATACGAATGAAAAAACTATTTTTGAGACTTATATAATATTATATATTTTTATGTTCCTAATAACATAAATTAACAAATTTATACTTAATGTACGGTTGACCTTTCATTTGCAACACTAAACATGTCAATCAAAAAAAGAAAGATTTATTTATTCTTATCTTGTGATTTTCTCATAATTTTTACTACAAATGAAGAAAAAGGTAAAAGAATAAACGGTAGGAAACATAATATGAAATGGGCAACATTGTGGAGCGAGAAAAAAAAACGCGATGAAAAACGTGAAACATTTGTCCTATCCTCACGTTTTTACGTTGATCAATGTGATCGTGGAACGGAAGATAATCCGCATTAATAGGAGGTAACATGGTGAGCCGGTGGTTTTTTCGCCGTATGGCTTGGCGTGGCGCGGCGCGCCAGATAATTGTGATCGCAGTCATCGTCTAGCTCCACTAATCTAGGATATTTCTCTATTAAAGCCACTTAATCTTTGTAGCTGATGATGTCGGCGCGAAAGAAAGGTTTATCTGCCCTCGTTCTTGTTTTTCCATCATCAGTCTACCATCATGGCAAAGAAGTGATATCGATAGATAGGTAAGCTGGCAGTGACTTTTTTCGCTTTTCCAAAGGAAAAATCGAGAGGCTGCAGCAGGGTAAGGCGACTGATAAGGACGACTCATTGGACCCAGGATAGACAGACTGCTGTCATTTGTCAGACATCCTCGCCGGAAACGATGTGTACCGTTAACTCCAACTTCTTAAATTTTCAATTCGATCGACCGGATGTATTACTATTTTCAGAGTTTCTTTTCGAATATGCTTTTTAGTTTATTGACATTTCAAAATTGTATTATTTTTATTTCGATATTCCTTAACGATTCAAATTAAATTAGAGATCCGTTCCAAATTGAATGTAGAAGATACTTTTTTCCGATATTAAAAACTCATTGTTTATAGTAACGATTTTTTGTATTAAAAGCTGAAATTTTAATTTTTCAATACATATATATTTTATGTGTATTTAAAACTATATTATTATAAATGCTATCATTTATACATATATCTTATAAGAAGATTTTTAGGTAGATTTAAATAATCATCAAATAGATTTATTATTTATAATTCAAAACGCTTTACACGGGAAAAATTATTTTTTAATATACTTGTCTATAAACAATTTTTATAATAAGGTGAAACCATTCTCGCAAAGCGAGAAGCCATTCAAAATTATTTGATGGAATCGTCGTGCTGGGCGTAAGGTGACATTAGCATTGAAAAATCTTATCTGCGAAAATCTTCGTCTTGCACGTGCGCAATTTCGCACGCCGAGAGTGCATTCCACGGGCGTGGTTTTTCTCAAGCCGAGCCAAAAAAAGAAAAGAACGGGAGAACGAGGGGGGAAAAAGGAGAAAAGCGGCGGGTGAAACGCATCGACAGGAAATACTCCGATAGAATCAAGATAAACTCCGTTCCAGGGGAATGTCTGTGGACGGTGATATGTATATAAATTGTATACGAACGGTCGATGCGTAGGTGTCCTCGTGTGAGTTGCACATGTGTGCGTTCGACCGTCTTATCTCGGATTTCGTTTCGGACTTTACAGCCCCACGTAGAGGTCCTCCACAAGAAGGAAACAGTCTTTTTTCTGGTTGCGGAATCGGCCGCGGGAACCCCATGCATTTCTGATGAACGTTCCGTAGAACCCCGCGACGGTTTCTTATCCGTCGTACCCTGGAATCGAGACGATTGTGATCTCGATTTAATGAAAACCCGAGTATCCGAAAACAATCCGAATTCGATGTCACATAGCGGTGACTTTTCGCGTAGCACGAGGCTGCAATTTTCGATTTCATCTTCATATACTTATCTATATCTTCCATATACGATATCTGCAATAATTTTTAAAATAAGCTTCTACTTTTTAGCTTTTAAAGTTTAACTCGTCAAAATTAATTTATTAGTTTTAATACGACAGTTTCAATCTATTGAGTTATTAATATAGTAAATTAAATATTTTTTACTTTTCTCTTTTTCCCATTAAATTACCCTTTATTTGAAATTATATTTAAGTTTGAAAATATTCCATTTTATATTGATAATAAATTTATTCACACGCGCGCACACACACACACACACACACACACACACACACACACGTACTATTTGTTTTATTGCATTCATGAAATTTTTTAGTATATCACGATTTTTAATCTCTATATATATGTGTATGTGTATTTTTATTAAATATTGCAGTATTTTATTGAGAAAAGTATAATTTTAAGGATTACATCCTGTAGTTGGTTTCGCAGAGCATAAGAAACATCATTCATCATATTTTTCATGTTACTTTTGGCAGCAATAATCGTAAGAAATTGGAAAGCTAAAATTGTTATCATAAATAGCATAAGTAATGCACAGTACATTAGTACGAAATTTCAAACTAAGATCATCTCCTCATACTAATAAATTACATATCGTCTTTCGCGAATAGAACAGCAATATTTCCAACGATATGCTGCCTACTGTCGCTTGCTTTTTCGCGAAGAACGCAGCAGTACGTGAAGCGGAAAATTGACATAAACTGTTGCTCCTAGCACTTCTTCACTCTTTGCACGAAGCGTCGTATACGTTGTTGCGGTAGAGTATAAGGCAGACTTTCACGGTGCTCTCTTATACAAGTCACCGCAAGACACTCTCAAGATAAGTACGGTCTTTGAAATTTATTCGACATTACCGGTACTTAAGTGAATTCCTCGATATTATCCAGATTACCGCTTTCTGCATGTGTAAATCGGAAATTTTAGCAACAAAATTGTTGCTAATAGCGACCATAAAAGCAGTGAGATGTTCGTAAAAAAAGATTTGAATGCTATTACCAAATTTTCTCCGATTCAAGTTAACACAACGCTTCCTTACTTCAAAAATGACACATTTCAAAAAATGTGATTTTCAAATTACTATGAATGAATTAAGTAAACAATACTCTATTAATCATTAAAGATAGAATTAACTTCATAAAAATCGTCAAAATCATCACAATTCAAAAAAAGATCTAAGAGTTGTAGAACAAAAATGATAAAAATGGCATTTGAGTATATTAAGAATGTATACTTTTTACCGATGTTATTTGATTAGTCAATAATTTTTTATCAAATTGAAAAATAGTTTTCCACTTTAACTTAATCCTTTCAGTTGAATTACTTTTTTGAGAAATTTAGATATCTCTCTAATATATCTTGTTTTTATATATATATATATATATAAAATATATAAATCTGATGTCATATAGATTGAGTTGTATTAAAAATTCGATTTGTTAATGATTTGAAATTGCTTCATACGTCCTGTAAAAGTTCAGACACGCGAGAGTCAAAAGTTATTCTTTCTTATGCAAATTTCTTGAAATCCTTTCTTTCCTTATTCTAAAAAAAAAAATGACCTAGACTTTTAGCTGTAAGATTATGTTATAAAATAAGAGTTATATAGTTCTGGAAGCAGAACTCCATTACTCTTTCCAGAAATAATAGATTAATGTCTAATGACAAGGTTGGCCAGTCAGCAATTTCTCATAGTATCGCGAATACAAAAACCTTAAGATTTCTTTTTCTATTATCTTTTACTTCTATTATTAACCTATTCTATCTTTTAAGAGAATTGATTGATTCTATTTGCTGTCATTTCAATTTACAAGTTTCATTTTCATAATTATATATAATGTATTATATTAAAGGAAAAAATTATCTTCTATCTTCATTACATTTTACAGCAAATACATTATCACATACCGTATTTTTTTAATTATATGACTCTTTAATACAGTAGCATGAACATAATATGCAGCACGTTATTTAATTAAAATTTATGCTTAATGAAAATGGTAACCTTTTTATTCTCACTGTAACAAGTTAGATCATTTTTCATTGTAAAAGTGTATATAAAAGTCTAAATTATTACTTGTTGATCGTTAATATAAATATTTCTCATTCAATTTTCAATTGATATTCACATTATTATATTTTAATATAATTATTATGTATTATATTTATCATATATTATATATATATATTAATATATTGTATATATTATATATATTATATATATATATATATATATATATATATATTTACAAAAAAGTTATAATGAAAGATTTTTTGCGAGTGAATATATATTATGCAAGAAAAATAAATTTTTAAATGTAAGACAATTTTTTTACAATTTCACATAAAGTTTTTATGGAGACGAAAACATCTCATAAATTTTATGATAAAAAATGAGAAAAAAAATGGAAAGTAGTAGAATATTCTTACATTAGATTACATAATTAGTGGATCAAAGTCATTACTACCAGGTTGAATTTCTTAGGATTGGTGCGAGTATTGAAGCGCGTGACACGTGGCTGGAGACTTGCCGCAGATATTAATTAAAATTCGAGCAGGCACTCGACCCGTAATGAAGAGATCTCCCGCTCTTTAATCACCTCCGCGTCACATGAAAACCACCCGATCACGCTCGTATGTGTATATACGTGTGTATAACGCGCGTATAAGCACGCTTTTGTGTCGCTCTGTAAGTTACTTCTCCTTTAGGCTCTCGCGGTGCAAGCGAGAGTCCGTTCCAATTACACGTCGTGGTTAAAGTTTTCGCAAATAATACAGCGGAAGTTGCTGATCTCTTAGCTTCTTATCCCCATGGTGTTCCGCCGCGTTTGTGAGAGCCTGCAAAAAATAGTCTTTTTCGCGATGCGGTTGGTTCGTTGAACTCATTAGAAAGACGCGACATAGCCATCATTCGACGATTGATGCCTTCAATTATCGCGGAATTAATAGTTTGACAGATGACAAGGCAAAAAGAACACTATCGGCAGAGTCGATGTGAATGACAAAGCAAAAAGCAATTCTTTCTCCGTTTAAGTTTAATTCTACGCTATTTCGTAGAATAGTGTTAGAGTTATTATAGGCAAACTCTGTGTAAGATCGATGAAACGGATATATCACGATAATTTACAATAAATAATAATGATTTAACATGATTATTACACGGAAAGAATGCTTTTGTTGAAATATTTCAAAATTAAGGTATAGATACAGATTTGAAAATAATTTTATCAAATCATTAAAATAATTACGTAGGAAACTTAAGTATAATGAGCAATGCTGCAAAAAGTTTTGAGTATTCTAGCAAACAGTTTGAGTGTTCTACATAATTATTTTAATGGTCTAACAAATTTATGTATTGGGTTGTCCGGAAAGTTCGTGCCGCAAAAGATTTAACTTTAATAAATGAAATTAAAAATTTAAATCTTTTGCGTTTCAATTTTCCTTCAAAATCGGCACGAACTTTCCGGACAACCCAATATTTTCAAATTTGTAACTATCTAAATTTTTAGATGTTTCAGCAAAACCATTCGTTTTCTGTACAAACCGGTATAATTAAACAAAGAACGAGCACATTGATTAGAAAAATTTTAGTATTATAAGTCTATAATTGAATTGTCTTCGCAAAAGTCTGAACACATTACTTAAAAGTTGCTGATTCAGGTATATCAATATCGATATCACGCCTGAGTGACGGTCTGACAAGAGACTTTTGATTTTAAAGATCTCTCGACTAGACAGTCCATTTCATACAACGCAATTGCAGACGACATAGGTAGAAAGGTTCAGCAGCGAGTTCGGAGAATGTGGTCTCTCTACAGTTGGAAACCACATACGCGTGTCACCGCACAGCGGAATGCCAGAATCCGTAGATAGTAAAGTTGATGGCAGCAGACCAAAGAGAATTTTCTAGTAGCGTACACTTTGGTTACTCGGCAAGTGAGAGTCACTTCGATTCAGCCTTAAAAGGCTCATCACACGCACACATATAAATGTTGAAATCTGTCTCAAAACGCATTCCTTTGTAAAAAGAAAAAAAGAATTTATAAAATGACTCACTAATAAGTATTGTAATATATTAATCGGACACAAATAAATAAATGCAGTTTGAAAGTTCTTCTTTTCCTTTTTTCTTCTTCTCATATCATTTTTATATATATATACACACACACACACATACATTTATTCTCTTTTTTTCCTTTTTACTTTGATATAATATAATTTCTTTTGATTTTCACTGTGCACTTCTTTCATATTTCTTTCTATTTAATATTTTATTAGATACTTTTTTGCTGTTATTTTTTATGTTAATAAATTTATTTCTAGAATATAATGAACTGAATCGGAACAAAAGTAACGATGCTTCATTTGTACCACGTTTAAGTTTCAAAGAATTTAACAATTACATCATTATTCGAAAGAGTAAAGTTTCAACTTTAAGAATCTGTTTTTTTTATGATACAATAATTTTTAGCGAAGATATGAGAAAGATTTAAATGCTCCTTTATTAAATCTACGATAACTTAGTAACAAAAAAATCTTAAAAATATTAAAAAAAAAATTATTTTGTATGAAAAGCTTTAAACTTTCTCGCTCGATCGATAATTTTCGTAAGTTTTTTGGACACGTTACAGGCTCACAAAGAAAAAAATTTTTCCATTTTATCTAGTTCTAATTTTTTATATATCTATAAAAATTATCAAACTCATAGAAACTCAAAAGACATAGTGATATTTTAAAGTATAGATTTTAACCTTTAAAATTCTTTTTTTAAATTTAAATTTTGTTCACTTTTAACGAAATTACAGCTGCTTTTATAGTTTGTAGCGTTACAAACTTTTGTCCCGACCCAATAGTTTCTTCATTCTTTTTATATTCCTTCTCTTTCATTTGTACATAGTTCACAATGAGTGCAACACGATATACATTATTAGTAAAATTAGATGTGAAGTAATATTACTGTAAAAATAGCTCAAAGTACGTAGGCACTTTGTAGATTTTTAACATCATATTTTGCTTCTTTCTTTTAGCAGTTTGTTTCTTGCATGTTTAAAATGCAACATTTATATGTATAAGATAAATGTGTAAACTTAAAACATTTCGACAAAACATATAATCATAAACAAAACAATTCATATTCAAAATAATAAGTTGATGAAAGTCGCATGTCTAATTTGACTAGTAGATAACGCAAAATAATATACTGATATCGTATATAAACCCGTTTTCGCGACATACCAGTTACGAATTCGTGTTCTATACG
>Ga0157363_1005239_pt1 | contig 12062 bp, 8 predicted proteins | sample AttsexASBM1_FD_111477 | JGI IMG/M metagenome (GOLD analysis project Ga0157363, IMG submission 111477) | Fungus gardens microbial communities from leaf cutter ant in Ribeirão Preto, State of São Paulo, Brazil - Atta sexdens ASBM1 | ecosystem: Host-associated > Fungi > Mycelium > Unclassified ...
ACCCGTCGATGTTAAAAAACGTGAAGAAATAATGCACTTAGACAAAGATCTCTCAACGTGGCAGACGTTTCGTCGTCTCTGGCCAATGATAGCCCCCCATAAAGCAGGATTATTTATTGCTGCGGTCGCCCTTATTATCAATGCGGCAGGGGATACTTTAATGTTATCGCTGCTCAAACCCCTGCTTGACGATGGGTTTGGGAAAGCGGATAAGTCAGTGTTACTGTGGATGCCTTTAGCGGTGATCGGCCTGATGTTAATTCGCGGCGTCACCAGTTATGCCTCCAGCTATTGTATCTCATGGGTATCTGGTAATGTGGTGATGCGTATGCGTCGCACCTTATTTGCTCATATGATGGGTATGCCAGTCTCCTTTTTTGATCAGCAGTCGACAGGCACTCTGCTTTCGAGAATAACCTACGACTCTGAGCAAGTTGCTTCGTCATCTTCAAGTGTGCTGGTCACCGTAGTCAGAGAGGGGGCCTCAATCATCGGCTTGTTCATCATGATGTTTTACTATAGCTGGCAACTCTCATTGATTTTGGTTTTACTGGCGCCGATTGTTTCCTTCACTATTCGCCTCGTTTCCAAGCGTTTTCGTAATATTAGTAAATCCATGCAAAATACCATGGGTGAAGTGACGACCAGCGCTGAACAAATGCTCAAGGGCCATAAAGAAGTCCTTATTTTTGGTGGTCAGGAGATCGAGTCACAACGCTTTGCAGCGGTCAGTAACCGTATGCGTCAACAGGGGATGAAATTAGTTAGCGCCTCATCCATTTCTGATCCAATCATCCAGTTGATAGCTTCTTTAGCGCTTGCCTTCATCCTTTATGCTGCAAGTTTCCCTGCAGTAATGGATACCTTAACGGCAGGAACCATCACCGTCGTCTTCTCTTCAATGATTGCCTTAATGCGCCCGCTGAAGTCATTAACAAACGTTAACGCACAGTTTCAACGTGGTATGGCAGCATGCCAGACGTTATTTAGTATTCTCGATTCGGAACAGGAAGTGGATAACGGTCAGCGCACGATAGCACGAGCGCAAGGTGATATTGAATTCCGTAACGTGACTTTTACTTATCCTGGACGTGAAATCCCGGCGCTAAAAAATATTAACTTGACTCTGCCTGCTGGGAAAACAGTCGCTTTAGTGGGGCGTTCAGGTTCAGGGAAATCTACGTTAGCCAGTTTGTTAACCCGCTTCTATGATATTCAATCGGGTCAGATACTGTTGGATGGTCACGAAATTACCGACTATAAACTTCAGTCTCTGCGTAATCAGGTAGGGTTAGTTTCACAGAATGTTCATCTATTCAATGATACTGTCGCCAATAATATTGCCTATGCGCGCTCCGATCAATATAGCCGTGAAGATATTGAAAAAGCAGCTAAGATGGCGCACGCCATGGACTTTATCTCGCGTATGGATAATGGTCTGGACACGGTGATTGGGGAGAACGGGGTACTACTCTCTGGCGGTCAACGTCAGCGTATCGCTATCGCCCGTGCACTACTTCGTGACAGCCCAATATTAATCTTAGACGAAGCGACTTCAGCTTTAGATACTGAATCAGAACGCGCTATTCAATCGGCATTAGATGAATTACAACGTGATCGTACTTCTCTGGTTATTGCGCACCGCTTATCTACGATTGAGAAGGCCGATATGATCGTTGTTGTCGAAGACGGTCAAATCATCGAGCGTGGCACGCACCAAGAGCTTATCGCTCAAGCGGGCGCGTATGCGCAACTACACCGTATTCAGTTTGGTCAATGATTGAGCGCTTATGGAGTGGCCAATCGCCCATATGGCGGCTACTTTTGCCGCTATCTTGGCTCTATGGTCTTATCACAGCGGGTATCCGTTTAGCCTATCGTTGTGGGCTTAAGAAAAGCTGGAAAGCGCCAATTCCAGTTGTTGTGGTTGGTAACCTCACCGCAGGGGGTAATGGTAAAACCCCTGTTGTCATTTGGTTGGTTGAACAATTACAACTGCGCGGCCTTAACCCTGCGGTCGTTTCTCGCGGTTATGGTGGGAAAGCGCCGCATTATCCTTTACTCCTCGATACACAGACACCCGCCGCTCAAGCGGGTGATGAGCCGGTACTGATTTATCAACGAACGGGTGCTCCTGTGGCAGTTTCTCCGCAACGCAGCGAGGCGATTCAAGCGTTGATGCGGGCACATAAAGATATATCAGTCATTATTACGGATGATGGATTGCAGCATTACGCTTTACAGCGCGATATTGAGATTGTGGTGATAGATGGCGAACGGCGTTTTGGTAATGGCTGGTGGCTTCCTGCCGGACCAATGCGTGAGCGCGCTTCACGTTTAGCCAGTGTTGACGCGATTATTACTAACGGCGGTAAAGCGCATGGGGGAGAGATCCCAATGCGTCTGGTACCGCGTCAGTGGATTAATTTGGCCACGGGTCAGTCACTCCCCTTAACTGCGTTAGTTGATAAACCCGCAGTGGCCTTCGCCGGGATTGGTTATCCGCCGCGTTTCTTCTCAACATTGCATGCTCAAGGGATCTATCCACAGCAAGAATATGCTTTTGACGATCATCAGGCTTACCGTGTTGAAGATATCGCTGCATTAGCGAGCGATGATCAGGCCGTTCTGATGACGGAGAAGGATGCGGTAAAATGTCGCTCTTTTGCGTTAGACAGTTGGTGGTATCTACCCGTGGAAGCGCAATTACCACAAGCTGACGCAGACCTACTACTGAACAAAATACTGGCATTACTACCGACTGCCCATTAAGGGAAATCCCTTTAGCAGTTTACTTGGTTTTCAACCTGGAGGTCATATGGATCATCGTTTAGCGGGTATCGTTGCTTGTCCCGTGTGTCATGGCAAGCTTGATTATCATCCTCAAGAACAAGAGTTAATTTGTAAACCTGATGGTTTAGCTTTTCCTATCCAAGACGGGATCCCCGTATTATTGGAAAATGAAGCGCGTAGCTTAACAGCAGATGAGAGCTAATAATGAGCTTCGTGGTTATTATCCCAGCACGCTATGCTTCTTCACGACTTCCTGGTAAGCCTTTAGCGGATATTCATGGGCAACCAATGATTGTTCATGTATTGAACCAAGCGCGTGCTGCAGGCGCAGACCGCGTTATCGTCGCCACGGATCATGCTGAGGTAGCTGCAGCGGTCAATGCTGCGGGGGGAGAGGTCTGTATGACCCGCGCTGATCATCAATCGGGTACCGAACGTTTGGCTGAAGTTATCGAACAATATCAGTTCGATGATTCGACTATTATCGTTAATGTCCAAGGTGATGAACCCTTAATCCCTCCGGTAATTATCAAACAAGTGGCGAATAATTTAGCTCATGCTGACTGCGGTATGGCGACATTATCTGCGCCGATCCTTGATCCTCATGAGGCATTCAATCCTAATGCGGTGAAAGTGGTTACCGATAAACAGGGTTATGCTTTGTACTTTTCGAGAGCCACGATCCCTTGGGACCGTGAACGCTTCGCCCAGTCTCAGGCCACTATTGGCAATCAGTTCCAGCGCCATCTTGGTATTTATGCCTATCGTGCAGGATTTATTCGCCAATATATTACTTGGGCACCTTGTCCGCTTGAACAGTGTGAGTTATTGGAGCAGCTGCGCGTTTTGTGGAACGGTGAAAAAATTCATGTTGCAACGGCTGAAGCGATCCCAGCCGTTGGGGTAGATACAGCTGAAGATCTTGAAAGAGTACGAGAAGTTTTAGCCTAAACCAAGGTTGGCCCTTCGGGGCTAACCTTGCGTGATCCACTGCCACATCCTTCCTAACCCTTCATACCAAGCTCGTTCACTATGGCTTAACCAGTAGGGTGAGGGGATGGCACGCTCCCAACCGTTAAGGGGTGAGTGTATAGCTAATTGATTAGCGGGCGCTGGAATCGGTGATAAGTGTTGTTCGGCAAAAAATTGCAAGGCTCTCGGAAGGTGATTGGCCGAGGTTACTAAAATAAAAGGCTTGTCACCGAGCAAGTGTTTCACGGCGATAGCTTCGTGGTGAGTGTCACGAGGTGAATCTAAGGTTACGATTTTATCTCTAGGCACGCCGAGTGTTTCTGCCACTTCTGCGGCCACACCCGCACTACTACGAGGATTATTACCTGCCGCGGCGCCGGTGAAAATGATTTTTGCGGAGGGGTTCATTCGCCACTGTCTAACTCCCTCTGTGACCCTGGGTAAACTGTTACCCAGTAAGTTGGAGCTGGGTGCCCAGTGTGGGTTATAGGTGTAACCCCCCCCTAGCACCACAATCGCGTCTACCGGAGAGGAGTGGTTGAGTGTCGGATAGTGATTCTCAAGCGGTGTCAGTAAGCGATCAGCGACCGGCTGTAGACTTAATAAGAGAAGGCCTAGCCACCCCGTGGTCAGACAGATTTTGGCTAAACGTTGACGTTGACTGAACCATAGAAAAAAAAGTCCAATGCCTAATAAGACTAATAAAAAAGGGAGTGGTAGGAGTAAACCACCCATTATTTTTTTTAAAGTAAATAGCATAGTTGACCCCGAATCGAACGAAAAAACAGCACCCAACACAGGATTCTGCAGGCAATAGCTCCATTCACATTAGAGCTGTGACAAAATAGCATATTTCCTCTGTCGTTTATGCGGAGTATCAGTATGATGGATCGAAATTTCGATGATTTGGCAGAACGTTTTGCGCAAAACATCTATGGCACCCTGAAGGGGCGTATACGACAGATTATTCTTTGGGAAGAGTTAGAACAGATTTTAGCGACGCTACCCAATAAGACCTTATCTATCCTTGACGCAGGAGGAGGGATTGGACAAATCTCTTCTGGCCTAGCACAGCGCGGTCATCAAATTACGCTATGCGATGTCTCTGAACAGATGTTGATCCGTGCTAAGCACCATGCACAAGAACAAGGTGTTGCCTCGCAGATGCGTTTTATCCAAACCAGTGCGCAACAGGTAGGTGCTCAACTGGAAAAACCGGTCGATCTCGTTCTCTTTCATGCGGTGCTTGAGTGGATTGCTGAGCCCGAGAAAACGCTCGCTGCTTTATTCGACACCCTATCCCCGGGTGGCGTGTTATCATTGATGTTTTACAATCTTCATGGCTTAACGCTACAGAATTTAACCTTGGGAAATTTCGGTTATCTGAAAGCACATATGAAGAAGCGAAAGAAAAAGACGCTTTCGCCCGATTATCCGCGTGATCCTGCAGAGGTCGACCAATGGTTAAACAACGTTGGTTTTAAGATTGAAAGTAAAGCAGGGATCCGAGTATTTAGTGACTTCATACGCGATCTCCCTCCTTCCGCAAATGGTGAAGAGGGGATTATTGAAATGGAACGGCGTTACAGTCGTCAGGAACCTTTTATGAGTTTAGGGCGTTATATTCACGTCACGGCACGTAAGCCCGCAAGAAAGGATGAGCTATGAGTGATTTTACCCAGACTATACCTGAATTGGTGTCGTGGGCCCGCAAAAGTGATTTTGCTATCTCTCTCCCCGTCGAGCGATTAGCTTTTCTGCTCGCCATAGCGACGCTGAATGGCGAGCGAATTGAAGGTGAGCTGACGGAATCTGAATTATTAGATGCTTTTAAGCATGTCAGCAATGTCTTCGAACAAAGTCCAGAAACGGTAGAGTTACGGGGAAATAATGCGATTAACGATATGGTTAAACAGCGTATTCTCAACCGATTTACCTCTGAGCAAGCCGAAGGCTATGCCATCTATCGCTTAACCCCCCTAGCCATCGGGATCACTGATTATTATGTCCGCCAAAAAGAGTTTTCAACCCTACGTTTATCGATGCAGTTATCGATTGTGGGTAACGAGCTAAAACGCGCGGCAGACGATGCCCATCAGGATGGCGATCAATTTCATTGGCACCGTAACGTGTTTGCACCGCTGAAGTATTCGGTCGCTGAAATCTTCGATAGTATCGATCTCACTCAGCGACAAATGGATGAACAGCAACAGCAAATCAAACAAGAGATTGCCGACTTATTAAATAAAGATTGGCGGGCTGCCATTTCAAGTTGTGAGATTTTGCTCTCAGAAACCTCAGGAACTTTACGTGAATTGCAAGATACGTTGGAAGCAGCAGGCGATAAACTGCAAACTCACCTATTAGTGATACAAGAATCTATCTATGGTATTCCTGACTTAGCTTATATCGATAAACTGATTTTCGAACTACAAAATAAATTAGACAGAATTATCAGTTGGGGCCAACAAGCTATCGATTTATGGATTGGGTACGACCGCCATGTGCATAAGTTTATTCGGACTGCAATCGACTTAGATAAGAATCGTGTCTTCGCCCAGCGTTTAAGGCAATCTGTTCAACATTATTTTGATGCCCCATGGGCACTTACCTATAGCAGTGCTGAGCGGTTGTATGATACGCGTGATGACGAAATGACGTTACGTAACGACGATGTGATGGGTGAGCTCCCCCCAGAACTTGAGTTCGAAGAATTTAATGAAATTCGTGAGCAGTTAGCGGCAATGATTGAACAGGCGCTCCAAGCTTACCGTCGTGAAGGTAAGCCGCTCAATCTGGCAGAGGTAATGAAACTCTATCTCGCTCAATACCCTCGAGCACGACATTTCGACCTCGCACGCATTGTGGTCGACCAAGCGGTGCAACTGGGGGTTTCTGAAGCCGATTTGGCAGGATTACCTGCTGAATGGCACACTATTAATGAATATGGCGCTAAGGTGCAGGCACATGTCATCGACAAATATTGAACAAGTGATGCCAGTTAAATTGGCACAAGCTCTTGCTAATCCGTTATTTCCAGCCTTAGACAGCCAACTACGCGCAGGCCGCCACATCAGTCTGGAAGACCTTGATCAACATGCTCTATTGATGGATTTTGAACACGAACTCGCCGAGTTTTACGGGCGTTACCATGTGGAACTTGTCCGAGCACCAGAAGGCTTCTTCTATCTGCGCCCACGTTCCACAACGCTTATCGCGCGTTCGGTGCTGTCAGAATTAGATATGATGGTCGGTAAAATTTTATGTTACCTCTACCTCAGCCCCGAACGATTAGCCAATGAAGGGATCTTCACCTTTCAAGAACTGTATGATGAGTTATTAAGTTTAGCTGATGAGAGTAAATTGCTCCGCTTTGTGAACCAACGCTCTACCGGTTCCGATGTCGATAGAGCAAAACTACTGGATAAGGTACGTTCCTCGTTAAACCGGTTACGCCGATTAGGTATGGTGTGGTTTATGGCGAACGATAGCAGCAAATTCAGAATTAAAGAGTCAGTCTTTCGCTTTGGTGCAGAAGTGCGTAGTGGCGATGATCCGCGCGAGGCGCAACTCCGCTTAATTCGTGACGGTGAAGCGGTTGAGATCGAAACCGGTTCAGGACTGACAGATGAAGAAAAAGAGCATGCCGATGATGACGCGGCAGAAGGGCAACAAGAAGGTGATGACGCATGATTGAACGTGGAAAGTTTCGTTCGCTTACCCTAATAAACTGGAATGGATTCTTTGCCCGGACGTTTGACCTAGATGAATTGGTCACAACCTTATCAGGTGGGAACGGTGCCGGTAAATCGACAACGATGGCGGCCTTTATCACCGCATTAATTCCTGATTTGACATTGTTACACTTCCGTAATACGACAGAAGCTGGAGCGACTACAGGTTCTAGAGATAAAGGCCTGCACGGTAAGCTACGTCCGGGTGTCTGTTATGCCGCCTTAGATGTTGTCAATTCCCGTGGTCAGCGCTCGTTAGTCGGCGTACGTCTTCAGCAAATCGCAGGGCGCGATAAAAAAGTCGATATCAAACCCTTCAGTATCCATGATATTCCTGAAGATACCTTGCCTACCGATCTCTTAACCGAGGTCTTGAATAGCCGTCAGGCCAAGGTGCGTCCGTTGAGTGAAGTCAAAGAGCGGATGGATGCGCAACAGGTTATGACCTTTAAGGCGTACAGTTCGGTTACTGATTATCACAGCATGATGTTCGATCACGGTATTGTTCCCCGTCGTTTACGCAGCCAAGGTGATCGCAGTAAATTCTACCGCTTGATTGAAGCCTCTCTATACGGTGGAATATCAAGTACCATCACTCGTTCTCTACGTGATTATTTATTACCTGAAAATGGCGGTGTACGTAAGGCTTTCCAAGATATGGAAGGCGCTCTACGTGAAAATAGGATGACCCTTGAGGCGATTCGAGTCACTCAAGCTGATCGTAGCCTGTTTAAACATCTGATTACCGAAGCGACACAATATGTTGCTTCAGATTACATGCGTCACGCGAACGATCGCCGTGTCAATCTGGATAGCGCGATTGCACTTCGTCAGGAATTACAATCGGGTCGCCATCAATTAAAGACCGAACAGTTCCGTCATGTCGAAATGGCTCGTGAGCTCTCTGAGCACATGGGGGCAGAAGGCGATTTGGAGAGCGAATACCAGGCTGCCAGTGACCATCTAACTGTGGTACAGAACGCGGTACGTCAGCAAGAAAAAATCGAGCGTTATGAAAACGAGATTGAAGAGCTTTCTTATCGTCTAGAAGAGCAACAAGAAGTCGTCGCCGAAGCTCAAGAAATTAATGAAGCGCATCAAGAGAATGTTGAAGCTTCCGAAATCGAAGTCGATGAACTTAAAAGCCAGCTTGCTAACTTCCAACAGGCATTAGACGTTCAACAAACACGTGCTATCCAGTATCAACAAGCAGTCAATGCGCTACAGCGTGCGAAAGATCTTTGCCATATTGAGGACTTATCTTCCGAAAACGCAGCCGAATGGCAGGCGCGTTTCCAAGCCCGTGAAGAAGAAGCAACGAATTTATTGCTCAACTTAGAACAGAAGCTAAGTGTCGCACAGGCAGCACACAGCCAGTTTAATCAGGCCTTAGAACTGGTGCAACAAATTAGCGGGCCCGTCAATCGTACTGAGGCGTGGCAAGTGGGTCGCGAAGCACTACGTGAAGCACAACAACAACGCCATCTTGCTGATCAGTTACCTTCCTTACGCCTACGTCTGTCGGAGCTTGAACAGCGGCTTCGTGAACAGCATGATGCGGAGCGTCTGTTGGCCGAGTTTTGCAAACGCCAAGGCCAGCAATACGAAGCGGATGCGCTTGAAGATTTACACCGTGAATACGAAGCGCGGATTGAGCAACTGAGTTCTGGCGTTGACGAAGCCAGTGAGCAGAGGTTGCTACATCGCCAATCCTTAGATCAAATTCGCGAGAAGATCAGTACCTTAACTAATCGTGCGCCGCATTGGTTAGCCGCACAAGAGATCCTGACACAGTTGAGCGAGCAGACTGGCCAAGTCTTTACGCAAAGCAGTCAGGTAACAGAATACATGCAGTATCTGTTAGAACGTGAACGGGAAACCACTGTTGAACGTGATGAAGTTGCCAGCCGTCGCCGTCAAGTCGAGCAGCAAATTGAACGTCTAAGCCAACCGGGTGGTGCGGAAGATAGCCGCTTAAATCACTTAGCTGAAAAGTTTGGGGGGGTGCTGCTATCTGAGATTTATGATGATGTTACCCTCGAGGATGCGCCTTATTTCTCTGCGCTATATGGTCCTTCTCGACATGCGATTGTCGTACCTGAGTTAGCGCCTATCCAAGCATTACTGGCGGATCTTGACGATTGTCCTGAAGACCTTTACCTGATTGAAGGTGACCCGCAATCCTTTGATGATAGTGTGTTCAGTGTCGAAGAATTGAACCAAGCGGTAGTAGTAAAAATTGCTGACCGTCAGTGGCGTTATTCACGTTTCCCGAAAGTTCCACTGTTTGGTCGGGCAGCCCGCGAAAATCAACTGGAACTGCTTTCGCAAGAGCGTGATGTGTTAAGTGAAAAGTATGCCACACTCTCGTTTGATGTTCAGAAATCACAGCGTCTGCACCAATCCTTTAGCCGTTTCATTGGTAGCCATTTGGCGATCGCCTTTGAACAGGATCCTGAAGCGCAGATCCGCCAACTCTCCTCAAGACGTACCGATATTGAACGGGCAATGGCGCAACATGAAGCGAATACTCAACAGCAGCGTCAGCAATTCGAGACAGCCCGTGAAGGGGTAGCATTACTTAACCGTCTTCTCCCTCGCGTCAATTTACTTCTCGATGAAACGTTGGCAGATCGTTGCGACGAGCTACGTGAACAGGTTGATGAGTCGCAAGAAGCGGCGCGATTCTTACATCAGTTTGGGCAAAAACTTGCCAAGCTTGAGCCAATGATTAGTGTGTTACAAAGTGATCCAGAACAACATCAACAGTTGCAAGACGATTACCGCACTGCGCAACAGCAGCAGCGAGATTATCGTCAGCAAGCTTTTGCGTTAACCGAAGTCGTCCAGCGTCGTGCTCATTTCAATTACTCTGAAGCTGAGGGGATGGTCGACGGTAACAGTGATTTGACTCAAAAGTTACGCCAACAGTTATCGCACGCTGAGGACGAGCGCGCCGAGTTACGCGACCGTTTACGTCAACACCAGCAGCAGTTGACACAGAGTAACCAGTTATTAGCCTCGCTGAAAAGTTCTTATGATGCGAAGCGCGATATGCTGTCGGAATTACAACAAGAGATGCAAGCCTTGGGGGCTAAAGCCGATCCTCATGCCGAGCTACAAGCTAAAGAGTTACGTGATTCACTTTATCATCAGTTAAGTCATAATCGCGCCCGCCGTCATCAATTGGAAAAACAATTGACCTTCTGTGAAGCGGAGATGGAGTCGTTACAAAAACGATTACGGAAAGTTGAACGGGATTACAGCCAGAGCCGTAACCAAGTGGTCACTGCGAAAGCGGGTTGGTGTACCGTTTTACGTTTAGTGAAAGAGAATGGTTTAGAAAGACGTTTACACCGTCGTGAGTTGGCATACTTAGGCGGTGATGAACTGCGGTCTATGTCGGATAAAGCGCTTGGGGCGTTGCGTTTGGCGGTGGCCGATAATGAGCACCTCCGCGATGTGTTACGTCTGTCAGAAGAGCCACGTTATCCAGAACGTAAGATTCGCTTCTTTATAGCGGTTTATCAGCATCTTCGTGAAAGGATCCGTCAGGATATCATCCGTACTGATGACCCGATCGAAGCCATCGAGCAAATGGAGATTGAACTCAATCGCTTAACCGAAGAGTTAACCTCTCGTGAGCAAACACTGGCGATCAGTTCACGTAGTGCTGCGAATATTATTCGCAAAACAATTCAACGCGAACAGACTCGTATCCGCCAATTGAACCAAGGGTTACAAGCGGTTAAATTCGGGCAGGTTAATAGTGTTCGCTTGAATGTCAATGTACGAGAGGCTCATTCAACCTTGTTGGAAACGCTTGCCCAGGACCATGAGCAGCATCAGGACCTGTTTAATAGTCAACGGCTGACGTTCTCTGAAGCCTTAGCCAAACTTTACCAGCGTCTTAACCCACATATCGATGTGGGCAGCAGGACACCACAGGTTATTGGCGAAGAGTTATTGGATTATCGTAACTATTTGGAGATGGAAGTAGAGGTTAACCGTGGTTCTGATGGTTGGCTGCGCGCCGAGAGTGGGGCGCTATCGACAGGGGAAGCGATTGGTACCGGGATGTCAATCTTGGTTATGGTGGTACAAAGTTGGGAGGATGAATCTCGTCGTCTTAGAGGGAAAGATATCTCTCCATGCCGCTTATTGTTCTTGGATGAAGCTGCACGACTGGACGCAAGATCAATCGCCACGCTCTTTGAACTGTGTGAGCGGCTTGAGATGCAATTAGTCATTGCAGCACCAGAAAATATTAGCCCAGAAAAAGGTACGACTTATAAATTAATGCGTAAAGTCGTAAACGAGATCGAGCACGTACATGTGGTTGGATTAAAAGGATTTTCCCCTGAAGTTACGCCAGCACAGGTGACCTCGGAATCATTCCCCGACGAAAATTAGATAAGCCTGAATTATCATTTGTTCCTGATTAAACGACATTTGTTTATAACAAATGTCGTTTTTTCGTTTACACTCAAAGGAAGAAAATAATAAAAAACATTGAACTTTTTGGTGCGTGTCTAAACAAGGTAAGGAGTCAGGGATGTTTCT
>Ga0157363_1005240_pt1 | contig 12061 bp, 9 predicted proteins | sample AttsexASBM1_FD_111477 | JGI IMG/M metagenome (GOLD analysis project Ga0157363, IMG submission 111477) | Fungus gardens microbial communities from leaf cutter ant in Ribeirão Preto, State of São Paulo, Brazil - Atta sexdens ASBM1 | ecosystem: Host-associated > Fungi > Mycelium > Unclassified ...
GCGTGTAATACACTCCTGGGCTATAACGCGACGAGGAAACACCTTCGCGCATAATAAAAATGAAAGGCGACTTTGTGCGCGACCGAGTACCGGAGGCGACTTAGTCCGTTCGAACGAGAGCCACTTATCTTAATAGTAGACTTTACGTTTATGCTGACAACTTTCGTGGGATGAAAGTGAGACACTCACCGTGCACATCTGCTTTTTAATGAAGTAGCTTCCGATAAGTCGAATGCATAAAATAATACTCTCGGAATAGCAGGAAGTAGATATATATAAAATTCATGAGAAAAAGCGAAACATTATTTCATTCTTTTTAAAAAAGGTTTTTAATTTATATTATACGACAAAATCTGCTGATATTTTTACTACTGGTATAACATGAAATTAACAGGATTTAAAAAAATATAATAAAAGTGTTAAAAGGAATACGAAACGCAGAACTATTTGTTCAATTTTACAATCAAAATCGTGTCTATTTGTACACTAAAAGAAAAAATAATTCTAACAACTGTAAATTGACTATTTTAAAAATTACTTACAACTAGTTGTAAACTAGTTGTAAACTAATAGAACTAAAGTAGTATTGGATATTATATTTTTATAGTACTCAGTATTACTTAATTCTTAATATTTTATAAAACTAATTGCAAGTGCTTAAATTTTACGGTCAATTTATAATTGTCAGAACAATTTTTTTCTCTCAATATACAGTGAGTGTTCCATAAGTTTTGTTTCCTCTCTATCAACGGTGCGATTCATCATTTCTGACGCAAGTTGTAAGCCAGACGCAGCCGGATTTTCAGAGCGACGAGAGAGAATCGTAAACGAAAAGAAGTAAGCCCCCTTCCCGCCGTTTTGTCGAGTCTTGTTCGCGTGTGGACCTTGCATCTAAAAGAGCTCCGGGGAGAGGGATGAAAGGTTGCACCATCCAAAGGTAGAAAAAGAGAGAGAATATAAGTCGTGGGGAAGAGAAGGAAGCAAAAGAGAAGAAAAAGAGCGAGGAAAAGAGAGAGAGAACGTCGACCTTGATGAAAATAACTCGTCGAACTGACCATACTTCTTGCACGTGAAGTTAAAAAGTGCAGTCTCGCAGAGGGGATCCTTCAAAACCGCCAATTCGATCGTAACATTTTCGATCGTTCTTCTATCGGACCTACATATTTGTTTGATGATTTTAACAATGTCGAGCACAATGGAAGCGTCCTGATAATTTAACCGTTGTCACGTAATTGACCTCTGCGTTCTATAGACCTTTGTTCTAAATGATGCTTGTTATTGTTTCAACCATTCAGGATATTTCGGATCATTTGGGATCATGACGTGATGCTAAATATCTTTTCCACTTCGAAGGTAGAGAGAAAAGAAGAAAAACGTTTTTACACGTGAATTTATGGCCCAGTGTGTGGCTTGGAGGATATCAAGTGGCGAGTCATGGAAAGGATTTCGTGTGCAAGAGAGGCTCGAGAGGCCGTGAGAGGTGAACGTGGGTGGGTTGAGAGCAAAGATCGAACGACCTCAGTTTGGATACGAACCACAAGCAGTCCGCATTATCGACATCGTTTTACAGGCGTCATGGTGACCGATAGCGTTTTTGCTACCAACAGCTGACACATTATGGTTGAATCTAATCGTGATCCCAAATGGTTCGCTTCCCGACTGTCTTTTCTTATTGCGATATTATTTAAATTAGAATTTAACAATGTATTTGATTAGTAATAATTTTCAAATCTTATTATTACGTTATATTATGGTGTTATCAATATTATCCTATAACAATATTAACAATTCGATGTATTTATCATATATTTCGTATAATTAGCTTTAGAAAACTCGTGATTAAATTTGAATAACAATAACTACAGTGGAAATAGTTTGAGTGCAATAAATAAAAGCGTGTATTCTTACGATTTGTAAAACAAGAATATTGCTAGTAAATTGACAGTGTCCCATTAATATTGTAGAATTTTGTGTGACATTGAGCCCGTGCGAAGCCCTCGTTGCACCGGATATAGCGCATGGATTTTGCACAACAATACAAGGGGATTTACACTGCGAACGAGTTTTTACTATCATCAGTCATCAGGCAAACGACGAGATCTCATATTTACCTAACATTGCAGTAGAGTGTGCGCTCGCGCAGATAAATCATCATCGTCTGGTATTGCGCGCGGCATATAAATATAAACACGAACCTGTCATCACCACCCCACAGTGCTGAGGGCGAGCACTTTTTATCTCATGTTTTTGATGCCGCTGCGTCTTCGTTACCCACACGTGGCGACCCCGACAAAACGTATCGTAAAAAAGTATTCTAGAAAAAAACCACTTAAGGGTGTCATGATTAGGGGTTAGTTAAGAAGAGGGGAAAAAAGGGTTCGAGGGTCGCGGTGGTTTTTCTCTGGCAGGTTACGTCTTTTTTTTAGCTATCGATTTTCACCTGGCTAAAAAAACCGACCCAGGGGTGGTATCGTGGTTTCGAAGGGTGATTTTTTTTTGGCCTGTTGCTCTAACTCTAAAGGTGTACTCTTGCAAAGTGTATAAGTTTCCTCCAAGCTAAACGTAACGCGACGTCTTTATTAGGATAACAGAAGATAATAAGGCTTGATGTAATTATGTAATAAATAATCGGATATCGATTTGCTAATTACGACATTTAATCAATAGTATGTTTTTTATTTTCTTGCTCTTGCTCGGGTCACGTTTTGCGAAGATCCTGTTTGATCTGTTTGAAGTGCGTCAATACAAAGATAATCGTCTCGCTATCTTGATGTCCACTTCGTTTGCTGAAAATTCAAAATTACCCGAGACAGAGTCTCGCCATCGTATATTCTGCAAATTAAATAACACTGCAATGGGTTAACGAAGTGTAGACTCTATCGCTCGGACGCCTATCAGGGCGTCCACCCCCCCCCCCCGATTCTAGGTACCCCTTGCCTTCTGTCGCTCGTTTCGCCCCTTCTCCACGATTTACCGTCTAAGTGTCGTCCTCCTCGTCCCCACTCGACGGCCTATTTTACCCCACTTTCCCGCCTTTTCCCCTCTTTCGCCCAAGGCTGGCCATCCCATACACCCTCCCACCCCCACGACTTATCCCTACCCTGAGGTTTCACCCCCTGAGGAAAAATAAGCGGCCGGACACCTTACCGGTTCTCGCTAGCTAGGCCACGATTGGTCGTCCGTAATCTGCAGGTAAAGTCTACAACATCTAGAATCTATCGAAAGCATAATAAATAGCATAAACAGGAAAAGTTACAACATTATTTAAGTATTTATATATAATAGATGAATGCCTCATTTTATTTTTATTTTTGAATCAATTTTTTTATAAGCGCACTAATCTTTAAAGATTAAAGAATCCAAAGGACAGATTACAAGAAAGTATTAGAAATAATGTAATTTTAATAATTTTCACAGAGCATCGTTGCTATCTTGCAGAGAGTAATATACATAACATATAGAATATACATATTTATTTGACGCGATAAATATTATATTTAAAAAAAAAAATTGAAATATTATTTTTAAAATTATATCTAGTATTTATTACACATTAAACATCTGATAAATTCAGTTAATGTAACACAGTTGCGTACCCGCGTCTTTCCAGTAAACGTTACATAATTTGGCTCAACAGCGTTAACATATTTATTTATTACTTGACAAGTGAATTACGTGACGCGGTAGTGCACGGCCGATTAACGACTTAAAATATTTATTTTCTAGTTAATTCTGATTTGGTTGCGGTGTTAGCACGAAAAAGAGCGTACCTTGCCGACTGGTCTGTTAAATAATAATTATATGCTCGGATAATCGACGTCGATCCCACGAAATAAAAGGCAAACCGCGCGTCGCAAATGTTTGGCGAATATATCGCGATGGACAGACAGCCGCGAACGCGAACCGCACGGCTCTCCGTCCATGAAATCTCGTTAACCGTTTAATTATTTGTGTGTGTTGAAAAGTTAAATGATACAGATTTTTGCTCGCGCCGTCCTATTTATCAACAAAACGAACAAATACGAGCACCGGACAATTTTTTATTTATGTCCCTATTTTGTCATATGGCCACGCTATTAACGTTGGCCACGGTGACAATTTTTATTCGGTGTCGATAAAATGGTGATTGACGAATACGATTCATTTCTTTCCCTATTGCATAAACTTTGCGAATAAAAATCTCCCGCTTCTCTAGCAATTGTTTAAGATAATTCTTGAGGGTCCCACGTGAGTTAAGAGTGACAGGCTTCTGTGGCATGTATCCGGGTCGAGAACTCGACCGAAAATCGAAATGCAAATGTCCCAGGACCGTTTCCCTCCCCGGAGGGCTCTCTAAATCTCTCGCACGTTTACCGGCCGGCTCGCTTGTTTATTTTTTAATTAAAGTCTTCCACGGAGGCAGCTTCTCCTGGAGCGGTGGCGGGATTAAAAAAGGTCCCTCGGAGTTATTAAGCTAATAATGTGTCTCGTGCCGCGTGCCGTACCTTCGGTGCGTAGATACGGAGCGACGAGAGAAGGTAGAAAGGGAGATCTTTAGAGAAAGAGACAGAAAGAGACAGGAAAGGGTCGAGGAGGAAAAAAGGTTGGCTGCGAAGGTTTAGGCGAAGGATAAAAAGGGAGGAGACAGAAAGGCGACTGAAGAGAGGATTGAAAGGTAGCATGGGAAGATGCTTGGTCGGACAAAAAAAAAAGAGAGAGTCCAGGGCGCAAAAAATCACTTTGGCACGCGTACACACCCCCCATATATCCTGATTCTTCAATCGGGACAGCCCTCCCTACGAAAGTTTGCGAAAACGACGATTCGGCTTTCCGAAGTGATCTGACGCGCCTTGGTATGTGAACAGGCGGTCAGTTCGTGCGGCTTTCTATGTACAACTCAGGTTCTCGTCGGACGTCATTACTCAGCCTTATGAAAATAAACGCAGCTGGATTTACTCTGTCCTGACGAAATTGTATAGTGAGTCTCCATCATATCTTTTTAAAAATATTTTTGATACTTCTCGATTTTAAATAATTTACCGAAATTGTGTAAATAATTATAGCGACAACACCGGTTACCGTAGATCTGAAAAACCGGGAAAAGGGGGAAATGTAAAGAAGTCTGGAATTTTGAAATTTGCTCACAATTTCCTTAAATAGTTTCTATTCCAGATAATTGTTATAATTTTATTAATATTATATCTGACGATATAATGAAATACGTTCAAACTTGCACACTTTAAACAATTTCATAAAATAATTAAAATAATTATAATTTTATAATTTTAATATAATTAAAATTTATATTTTATTCAATATTTTTATTTGATCGCTCTTTTTCGTAACTGCATTCTTTTTTCTAATACTAATTTATTTTTTGTTGGCTTAAATTTGCACCGAAAATCTTAGTATGCTAAACTTTTTTTGCGTTGTTTTTAATAATATAACTTTCCTACAATTCTTGGAATTCTTTAAATATGTTAAAATTTACATATTTTATATTGGAAAGTTTTCCATTTTTATCTAGAAAATCTGGAAAAGTCAGGGAATTAAAAAATTTTTTTTTTGTGGCAACCCTGGACAAGAGATATTAAAATATTCAAATTAATTGTTGAGTATAACGAATAAATATATAACTATATATTACTTTTAAAAGATTTTAATTAGTGACAATGAATTATAAAAATAGAGGATTCTGTATAGCATTTATTTACAAAAAAAGATTACTTTGAAACTCGTAATTGTAATTAAAAATTGATATAGTTCAATCAGATATAGCTTATATAATTCGTTATCTCATGAAGTTTACGTAGTGGAGATATACACATAAAGCAATTATATTTCGAAGAAAATGGAACGACTATGTAATTGGTACAAACAAAAACAACCATGAGCGACGAAATTTGCACAAAAAGGCGATTTAATGCACTCCGAGGACGAGAAATCTTTCAATTATGAATGTTTCAGGCGCAGTCTCGATTGCATCCTTTATAACAAGGAATTTATATTCCAGCATATCGCGTCATTTTCCTCGTGATGTAAGCGCACGCGTTTGTCGCTATTGTAGATGTTTCTAATTGTGAAACAGGTTCGCGGGAGAAAGATAGGATGAGGAAGTAGGATAGAGCGAATGATAAAGAATGGCTGGACTTCGTGGCAAAATAGAGAGTGATACACTGTGAATATACTGTCTATTATTGGGAGTTTCTGTAAAATTTTTTGCCACAACGCGAATATTTTTAAGCGCAGTTGAAAAAAATAAAAAATTGGAGAAAATTGTAAAATCAAATTTTTGATAGATTTCGAAATTTTTTCTATATTATATAAAATAAATTAAATGATTATAACTTAGAAACATATCTTATATCTTATTTAGAAATGTTAGAAATTATTAAAAAAAACTTTGAAAAATTTCATATATTACTGCTTATTTTAAATATATATATATAATACTGCTAATAAATGATGTGTGAAATATGTATAAATAGGTTTGACAAATATGGAAATTACTTACCTTTTAAATTCTTTAGAGTGAATTTTCACTCTAAAGAGTGAACATTCTGTCACTCTTGAAAAAGAGTGAAAGCATTTTCATTCTTTAAAAATAAGATTTTACTCTTTAGAGTGAGATTCTACTTTAAAGAATTCAAAGAATAATTCAAATACAAAAAATAAAGGAAAAAAAAACTTAATTTTATATGAATTTATTAATTACAAATATTAGTAAATATTACATAATTTGATGCAATATAAATCGAATCACATTGATACGACGTCGTTACAAGTGCAAAAGAAATCGTAAGACAATGGAGACATCGAGACGGAGTTGGAACTGAAACGAGAAAACGAAGACCAAAAGGAACTGCAAAGAATGGCCGGAGGCTGTAGAAGGATGAAGGAAGGAAGGAAGGAAGGAAGGAAGGTCCGCACGGCTGTATCTCACCCCCCTCGGCCCACCCGTTCCTCTTCCTCCGTCGCCCTCTTGCCTCTTCCTGGCCGTCATCTCCGGGGCGATTTTCCACGGCACCTAAGAGAAGGGGCCAATGAGACGCTGGGCGTCGGTATTGATCCGAGGCGTCGTCCAGGAGACGCCCGCTCCAAGACGCCCGGCTTGCCCGGCGCGAGAGAGCGGCTCCACAGTTCGAGATAAAAGGACGAAAGCCGCTTCTGGAGACGAGCCGTGGGTCCTTCCGCCTTCCATGTGTCCTGTACGTCCGCATGAAACCTCGTATATGATTCGACATGGCCCTGCGCCCTCCTGTCTCCCTTTGGCGACCACGATACATGTTACACAGGACGCCGTGCCGGCAACGCGAGTCCTTTGTTGATGGTAATCCTGGCGTGGCCGTCGTGTCGGCTGACCGAAAAGTGTGTCGACCGTTTTCATCGGTCTCTAGGTACGCGGTAGTATCATTTATTTCTTTTTTTTTTTGGAGCGCTCCGTCATTTGATTGCTAATACGCACTCATTTTGCTCATGCAACATGAACAAGACGAAATGGAAGCTCTTAATTATATTCTTATAAAAATTAAATAATCTCTAGAGAATTATTGTCATTATTATTATTGTATCATTGCATTGTGGCTTTAAATGAATGCAAAAATTTTAACGGATTTCTCAAATTATAGTTTAAGCCGTTTAAAGGACCACAAGTACACAGAACTTATTCTATTGCTAAGAAAAATAATTACTCAATTTACCTTTTCTCTTTTAAGTAATGATTATCTTTAAGAAAGAATATTTTCTTGAAAATAAGTTTAAAATATATTCATTACAAATTTTATAGAGAATAACTCATTATTATATACTCAAAACAAAAATTTATTTTCTTTTGAAGACTATTACAAAATTTTATCGAAAAAGCGAGCTTATACAATAAGCAAATCAAATTTGTTCCAATTTAATTAATAATCTTGAATGAAATATTAAGCTTACTAGGATTCAGAATATATTTTGAACAAGTTTGATGCTTGTGAAAGACTTATGACGGATTTGCGGATACATAAACTTTTGAAATACTTAAAATAAGTAATTAATTATGTTATTATTTTTCTGTGTATAATATCGGATCATAAAGTGAATTCTGATGATATTTTACAAATATTATAAATATGTGATAAGTATTCTTTTTTTGTGACCTGTTATCTGCAATATGAAAAATATTTGTGAATTTTATCTGCAATTCTCGAAAACTTGTAAATGTTTTTGTCGAGTTCGATCACTCTTCGGATCGAATTTCATCTAGTTAGGTATGTTTAAAATTAATTATATACTCTGTTATCAATCACATCCGGTTGCCGTGGCAACCTAGCATCCCTTGCCATATCACGACGGTCTCTTCAATAGCGCGTGCTCGCTCTCGTTCGTGTATGATGAGTATACCCGAACAAATACTGCACCGAATTGGTGAAAACACTTCCGTCCCACCCGAGAAAACACCGTCGACACCTTTCCCGACCAAATGAAACGAAAACATGTAACGTGAATGACAGAGTGGAACATAAAATCATCGCTCATCCGCGCGTCACGTCGTTTCTCGTAATCAGTCAACTTCATACTTCGTTAATATCGTTTTTGTTTAAAACAGCATTCATATTCACTTTTACATAATTTTTATCATTTCTTTAAGAGATAATATTATTTTATTATTATTTCGTGATATTGCATGATTACTTAATATAATTATTTTATATTATAATTATTTTAAGTAATCGTACAATAATCACGAAATAATAATAAAATAATACTAATAAATAATACTCAATCAATTATTTATGCGATTGATAATCATGTTATTACCTCTTAGCGAAAACATTTTATTGTTCTTTCGTTCGACTTCGAATATAAAAGTTTCTCTATATGAAAAGATTTTTTTTTGTGTTTTTGTTTCTCCTGTCAAGCTGAGAGGATGCTAAAATATTCGACAAGCTCATAGTACAAGGCGGCGACATTATTCGCAATCCGCACAACGATCTTGGCCAGTGTGAAAGGATACCCAAAGGAATTTCCAATGCACGTGCGATGCCTAAGCTTTCAGTACACGGGTGGCGTGCGTCGGGACGCCATTCCTTTTATTTTCCTTCAATTTCCTTCCTTTCAGGTTTCCCATCAGCCTTTCCATTAATATTAAAACAGGAGCGTAGCCTCGCGAGGGCTGTTTCAAAGAGGGTGGCGGTGGTGTTTCAGGCGCACGGCTCTGTCGAGGTTCTAACCGGCAAGGATAAGAGTGGGGAGTGAAGGACCACAGTGAGGGCGGGCTAAGGGGCGTTCGGCTCGTTTTTCATCTTGATCTTCTAAAGTTACCAATTTGAACCAGCTAGACCCATCATCTCACCCCGTTGCCTCGTCTCTTTATCGTGACTCGCGTAGATAGGTGTGCTTAATTTTAAAAGCATGTTTCTAAGAATAGCTCTTTACAGGTATGTACAGAAAGGAAGAGAAAAAGGGAATAGCGTTTTTGTTTTAGTAGTAGAAATTAATTAATATTCTAGATTATATGCCGTAACGTAATTGCGGTTATTGTATATCTATCTTCGAATTGACCGAAGAAACTCGGCAAAGACGTTTCGTGGGAAAGCCTCCGGTCTTCGGTAGTTCGCGATTATTTATCGTCGACCTGACCCTTTCTTACGCAACCCTTGCTATGGGCAACCCTTCAGGATAGACCAACGGTCAGCGAACCCCCGTTTCGGCATTATGGGAACCGGTTTTTCGAATGCGCGCGTACGGCTGCAATTTTTCCGGAGAATTTTTATCGCGAACCCGTTCGACCAGTCGACCGAACGTGTGTCCAGGTGGTCACTTTCTGGCCACCCCAGTCTGGGTCATTCTTAACTCCCCTTCTCCCCCTCCCCTCCCTCTATTACTCGTTACTTCTCAATTCCGCGGCACGATTTGCAAGAACGTAAATGCGCGTTATGAATCCTCTGTCACGTTTCTACTATCACCTATACACGACCGATTTCAATGAGGACATTTTTAGCAGCTTTTGAAAACAGTATAATTTTACCGATTGTATATTTGATACTACATCCGGGAAAATAATTTCCACATGAATGGGAAAAAATATGATAGCTGTCGAGAAAATGTATTTTATCGTATCAATGACATTAAAACTTTCAACCTCTGATTTTTCGAGCTATATCCTGCTTCACCTGTAATTAATCGGGCTTATCGTATTACTAAATCGAAACTTATATGGATAAATATTCAGCCGGATATCCACCGTGCATAATACGAGCGGTTGATTTTATGGGTAATATATATGAGAGCGGGAAGTTCGGTAATTAATGGCTTTTATTCGAGAGCGGCGAACGAGTGAAATAAACTCTATAGCAAGTAATTCGAACGTCGTGCCAGTCTATATAAAGCCTTATAAAATCTCTCCACGCTCGATAGTTTTGATGGTGCCGTTTAAATTAAATTCACTGTAGTCTAGCAATTATTTATTTTTCCCATAATTACATATTTTTAGACTGTAACCACTTATTGTGTGTCGAATAATTCTCAAATCGATCAAATGACAGATCAAATTTCCAAATATATATTTCGATTACTTATTATTTGGTGAAATTTTTAACTGTAGCAAATTAACATTAACGTCGCGCCATTAATTTTGATACTTGGCCTCGATGCCCATCGCTTTTTGTCGTCTTGCCCGAAACTAATGCGCACAATTTCACATGTGACAGGACGTTGAGAAGGTTAGCTCGCCTCTTCAGTGTTTTACATTTGCATTCGATGGCAAGCCGCGCGGGGCGGCGGCGACGGCGGCGGAAGGCGGAAGGCGGTGGCGAGAGGCGGCGGAGAAGGGCGAAGTGGTTGGGGGTGATGTTTTGTAAGATCTGCTCGAGAGACCATTCGTCTTAGTATCTGCCTCGGGGGGCGGTGAAATATAAGCTAGATCTACGAGAAAGATAAATGAATCCATCCTCCCGCCTCTCGCCCCCGCCTCCTCTTGTTTCCGTCCTTACCTTCCTTCCACCCTGCCGACGCTACCCTTTCGCAAGAGAAAACCACCCGGAACAAGAGTATCGTCCTTGCGGCTTCCTCCTTCCTTCTCGAAGAACACATAAAAAGAGGGGCACGCCTCAATTACGCCGATTATAACGACTTACCCGTTGTGAAACGAATGCCATGGGATGACATGTGCGAGTAGCACAATTAATCATATCAAATTACGGCGACCGTACGAGAAACGTGCAACAGTAAATACAACGCGGAGATAAATCGAGAGAACGAAGGAAAGAAGGCGAATGACGAGCATCCTAAAATAAAAATGGGCCGACAGGTGAAGAAGGCGAAATGTTGCGCAAGGTGCATAAAAAAGCCGCCGGGGAACAAGATTCAACGAAGGGATCACGGATGACAACAGTAGAAAAAAAAGAGAAGAAATTCTTGTAACGAAGAAGAAGCTGACGGCTTTACGTCTGGCGACGTCTGCGAAGTCGGCCCCTGCCGTCTTGTCTTGCCTCCCTCACCCGATAAGCATCGCTTTGCATACGATCGCCATTTTGCGGGGAGCATAATTTAAATTTCGTTCTATTGTTTTGTCGCTCTTCTTACCTCCCTCTTGGCCCACCCATCCTTGGAGCGGAGTTTCGAGTCGCCGGCTTCGGGGGCCACCCTCGCCCCACCTTCGTCACGCAACTCTTCGTGCACCACCGCGCCGTGCAACCCCCTTCGTGCCGCTGCCACCGCCACCACCACCGGCATGGTGGTGTTGCCGTACCCCAACGGCAGCGGCAACGGCGGCCATTTGCATGAAATTAGAATCAGAATTTTCTTGCCGGAAAATTGGCCCCTTGCCGCCCAGCCATCTCGGCTGTGACTGCGAAAATTTTAATTAATTCGTCGCCGAGTACGTTGTCGCAGCGTTCAAAATTTAAGCTCCATCCGCAATATTCGAGGGAATGATTTTTGATCATATTGCTTGATCCGGATAAAATGTTTCGATTGCGCGTCTTGTATTAATATTTATCATTCACATTATCTAAATTTGCTTCTATTAGAAGGAATTAAATTATATATATATATATATATATATATATATATATATATATATATATATATTATTTATATA
>Ga0157363_1005241_pt1 | contig 12058 bp, 9 predicted proteins | sample AttsexASBM1_FD_111477 | JGI IMG/M metagenome (GOLD analysis project Ga0157363, IMG submission 111477) | Fungus gardens microbial communities from leaf cutter ant in Ribeirão Preto, State of São Paulo, Brazil - Atta sexdens ASBM1 | ecosystem: Host-associated > Fungi > Mycelium > Unclassified ...
ATATATTAGGTGTAGTAAAAAGAAATCCATTATTTTTCCATTCAATTTCTTGCAAAAATAATGGATTTCTTTTTACTACACCTAATATATATATCTCAGTTTAAGTGTAAAAAGTGTAAACAAGTTGAACAGATCATTTTGTGTGCCTTCCAATAAGCGACACAAATGACATGATGTGATGACAATGGATCATTACATCCTTATTGTTTTACCAATATTAAACAAAGATGACATGATGACTGTGTCGCTTGTTGGAAGGCATACTTTGACTAGTCAGTACAATTATGGCTGTGTTCCAAAATTCACTGCCAGTGCTGAAAATGTATAATATATGTAACGTAAACTATAGATTTTCCGTGCTGCACATACAGTCTACAACGCAATGAAATTTCCTAACCTTAAAAAATATCAGAAAATATCGAAACAATTTTAATACAGTTATCTCTATACCATGCAACTTTAATTATCATTTTGGTGTTTATATTCACGAGTACATGATATATAATACATACATTTTCTAATTTCCCAAATCAGAGTGAATAGGTCCACATATTTATCCTTACGCAATTTCAATCTTGGTATGTGACAGATAAATCATTTAGCTTTTTGATCTAATGGGTAAGCCGAGAGATGTAAGTACGGAAGAGGAGATAAATTTAGGTAATTGTATATTCAATGTATTTACATCAATTTTGTATGCATATGTAACAATGTACATGTTATAACAATAATGTATAATGTAATAATTTATGTTAAGATTCATTCAACGTTAATTGAATGATTTTATTAGATACAAATGATGTCTCGCCGCAGAAAAGACATAAGAAACATAAACATAAAAAGCACAAGAAAAAAAAGCTTATCCACGATGACAGCGATGCCTTTGTAGAAATCTCAACCGATGCTGATCGGAAGAAAAGCTTTCGAATAAAAATGAAAAAAGAAGATGAACGGAGGTATGTGTTTATATAGTGTTTATTTTCTTATACTTTTTTTTGTGCATTGTATTTCAGAAAGCTAAAAGAATCAATTATACAAAATTACATCCTTCAACTAATTTCTATTTAAGAATTTCAATTTCAAAATTAATTATAAAAATATGTGTTATGTCAAGTTTGAATAAGTAATGATTTTTATCAATATCTTTTGCTAAGAAAAAAATGATTTTCATTAATTTTTTTGTAGCAATATATCACGTTTAATTTCAAGAATATTCCTGTAAATCATATATATACATATATGATACACACACATATGCAATAATTTTTATTATTTTCTAGTTTGGATAAACGTGAAAAAATATTAAAAACATGTGGTTTGAATACAGCTGCAATAAGTACTGCACCTTCTCCGAAAGCAGCTGCAAAAAAAAAAATTCCAAAAGGTAACAAAGGTAAAGATAGTGGAACTAGCAGTGAAGAAGAAAGATGGCTTGACGCCATTGAATCTGGTAAACTGGAGGAGGTATATTTTCCTCTTTTTTGTTTATTATAATAAGGCAAAAACAATTGTATGACATTTAGTATTCCCATATCATTATGTCTGATCATGTTCAATGATAACTCTAATAAGATAATGAAATAGAGAGAGAGAGAGAGAGAGGAAGGGACTTTTTATTGTATTTTATTCTAGGTTGATGACGAATTAAAAAAAATTAAGCCAAAAGATCCAAAGTTAATGACAGCACGACAAAGAGCAATGTTCGAAAGAAAGACTGATACAGAGCCGAATCCAGGTGTCGAACAACTCATGTCGTTACCTACTGGTTACAAAGAAAAAGTCATGACTGCCGAAGCTATACAGAAGGCTGCTCTAAAGTCTCTGAAACGGAAACAACTTGCTGATGAAAAAAGAGAAAAAGATAAGGTAGCGAATAACAAAAAGCTTTCTCTGATGACAAACATTACGTTTAATAATGGGTAAATTGTATGAAATAAAAACCTTTTTGAATTATTTTTATAGAAAAAGACAATGGAAAGGTTGCTTAAGAAGCAAGAATCTAAAGCATCCAAAGTTATCAGTAAGGGAAGATTATCTAAACGACAAGTACCATTAGTGACGTATCGCTTAACGATTGAAGGAAGTTCTATATCTTTACCTCCCGGTGAAAATTTTCCACTTTCTTCTGCCAAAGAGTATGACAGAATTATTGTTATTATCATTTTCTATACTGACATATTTAGGACGCAACATTTATGTATCTTTAATTCAATATTTTAGGAAAAGTCCGCCAAAACAAATCCTTTGCGGGGTAAAGCAATGTAAAAATCCCAAAAGATATTCATGTTCGAAAACCGGAATACCATTGTGCAGTTTAAAGTGTTACAAAGTCAATCTCCTTTTAACTAGGTGAACTAGATGATGATACAAACTTTTTTCCATAAATTTATATATATATATATATATATATGTGTGTGCGTATGTATATATGTACGCGCGCACACACACACACACACACACACACACAGCATGCTTTCCGAGCGACTCAGTACAATACAGTGAGATCATCCTTGTTTAACATTGGCGAACAACAAAGATGTAATGATGCACTGTGTCACACTGTGTCATGTGTGTCTCTTCTTGGAAGGCACCCATATATGAAAACATACATGTATGCAGCTTACATAAAATAACTATAAAAAATAATATAAAAAAAATAATATAAGTCATAAAAATATTAATTAAATATAGCATATATATGTATTATACAAGTTTTTATACATATACACATAAACCTATTTATCTATTTATATTAACCATCAATTTTTTCATTTTCTATGAAAAAAGAAACAGAAATCTTTCTCCCCTCTCTCTATTACGAAAGTACTAATGATATTTATTAAATGATTTAGTAAATGGAATAAAGCTGTTTATACGAATGCATCTGTGAAAAGAGAAGTAAGAGACAATCTTTTTCGAATTGTACTACTTTGTAGCGTACGTCTTGCTTTCACCCACTTCCTCAAGTAGGAAGCCGTTCGCGAAGCGTTCACTCGCCGAGTCGGTCGTCGACTTAGATTCATGCAGGATCACTCAACTTATGTATGTGTACATGTTCGGTCTCAACCCAGATATTCTGGGCCACCATGTCGTGCCTTCGTTATTGCATAGTTTTAACACTTGTTTTTTTTTCAATTTCGACTTTATGTTTCGAAACATTTGGTGAGTGAAATTCTTTGCTGTCAATAAATATTCTCTGATTTTGTTCTCTACAAAAGCACACTGTATCTCGTCTTAAAGAAAAACAACAAAAAATTTCTTAGTTTATGTGTCATTGCTTCCTTATGTAAAATTGCGTGTTTTTAACTTAATGAAATTAACATGGTGATTATTAACGATGTATATCGATTATTTGTGATTAATGATATTTTTATAAAATTATTCAATATAAAAATGTGCAATATTTCGTTTATGAAGATTAAACACAATTTTTCATTTCTCATTAAAAGAAAAAATAGATAATTATCACGAATGTGTGCGTCCTTGCTCCGACAAATCATCTTCGAAAAGAACTTGCGTCTATCATTTCTTTATCACGGAATCGCACGTCACAACAAGGTGAGACAACATTATAAGTTTTACTTTTTTTATAAAATAATATTAATTGATTTGTAAATTAGCAGATATATTACCGATGTAACGTGCGCGAGAAAAGGATTGTAAGCTAAAAAAAACTTTAGGGACTTGATCAAATAAATTAATAACACTCCAAAACAACACAAAGTCTAAAATTGTGACATAAGACGTCTTTAAGTCATCTTTTAGATGCAAAAAACGTTTTATGATTTGATTTTAGACACTTTGTCATCTAGGACGTGATACGTTAATTAAAAACATTAATAATAACGCACATTAATAAAAAAATAATAAAAATAAAAAAAATGAGAAGAGTGGCTTGTGAGAAAGGGAGAGAGAGAGAAAAAGAGATATTCCCCGGTGATATTTTCCTCGTTATCTCTTCCGAAATGCATCGTAGGATGCACAATGTAGGATACTTGCGGTCGCGGATTGGTATGCGGTGTTTTAACGGTTAATATTCATGATTGGCGTGTTCAGGTAACAGATACTATCCTGAATCGACCAACATTGCTGAATATTGTGTATAATCTGCTGCACATATACGTACACTATAGATATCTATACATACGCAAACTGACACTGTGACTTGGACTCGGTAGAAACATAATGGCTGATAATACAGACATCTTGGCGTAAACTTTGTGTAACATGCTTGCACCGTTTCTCCGTGCTTTTTTTTTCACGTTGTGAAACGTATACTTACACTCAAATGAAATCCTTCGATCTAAACATTCCAACGTTTGTTTCTTTCGATTGTTTTTATTATATAGATAAAACAGTTATTAATCGAAAATAAGAGCTATTTGCGAATTTGAAAATGGTGAGTTTCATTTATATCGAATGTATCTATTATTGATTATTATACACTTTTAATTTTAGTAATTCATACGCACGCATGCACACACACACACACATACACGCACGCACACGCACACACTGTAATCGAGTTTTGTCAAGTAAGAATTATCCAAATTCACTGAATTTGGATAATTCTTAGTTGCATCGATGCTGCTAATATTTTACTTGTCGGAGAAAATGTGCGATTTAATATTATATATAATAATAATATGAAAAATAATATGAAAAAGCTGACATTTCGCTTTCTTTACTCTCCTCTCACGTCTTTCAACATACATACAACTGTAATGTCGTGAAAATATTATATTAATACAGATATTACGAAAAATATATATAATATATATATATATATATATACATATATTATACATATTGGAAACCTTTGACAAAATCCGCTCTCGACTATTTATTCACTGCATTTTCTAAATTTTAAACGCGATAAAAATAACAATTTAACTATATATTACGAAACTTCTATTAATACTGACGTATCATTAAAATGTTATTATTATTAATAAAATTAGCAGTTTTTATAACAAACCCGAGAGCAATGGCGAAAATATTACCGTGCGATCAATAAGGAGCTTTTTAGCGATTAATGGGAAAACTCCAGGACCGGCTATACAAGTGAGTATGCTCATTAAAAAGTATATTTATGAAAAATATTTTTTTTCTTTCAACGTTAGCATTAAATAATATTACTCACGTTTCTTGTAAAACAAAACTAATTTTACAAATCTGATTGTAAATTATACTTTTTAATGTATGTGGACATATCACGCGAAAGTAGATTTAACGATTTAATCGATTTAACCGTCTACTCTCCGTGTTATTATTACTGATTACGATAATATCCGAATTGATATACTTAAATAGTCTATTTTTTGTTCTTGCACTAGAACTCTCCTCAAATTCTAAAAATATATTTTAATCCAGTGTCCAACGAAAACAGACTCTTAAAAATTAAACCTTTTTCGCGCTCGGTTTTTTTCCTAACGAGAGACGAGACAAGCGATAATTATCGACATTGACAATTATATATATAGCGATTAGAGACATTTATAACAGAATATACTTTTACGATAGATTTGTCTCGGTGATACGATAGAGGTTCTCGTTTATAACAAGTTGGGAAGTAACGAATTGGCTTTCCATTGGCATGGAATCCGGCAAAAGGATTCCAATTACATGGATGGGGTGCCTATGATAACGCAGTGCCCTATCTTACCCTTTGGTGGCTTTCGTTATAAGATAACTCCCGAGAGCACGGGAACATACTTTTATCACGCTCATTCAGGTAGATATATGTAGATTATCGCAATTTCCTAACATTTTCCCTATCTTTTCACCGCTTTTAACGAACTTGAATGATTTTATTACGTTGCGATTCTTTTTTCGCAAATTTCTGGTTTTTTTCTTTTATTTCCGTTTAACCTCTAATCTACTTCAATGTACGAGTGTCAACGTGAAGAATTAAAAATTGGAAGAAAAATTGTACGGATCGCGATTTGTTCTGTCACGCACTGAGTTTACACGCTCGAGTCCGTTTACGACTCGCTCGGATTTTGGTGACTCTGGTCTACGCCATAGAGGTCTACGTAACATACTTAATACATCTATCCGCGGCGCTCGCGCATCAAGAAAAGCAAGATCAATAACGAGTTCGCGGTGTCCCGAAAGAACAGGAATCGCCGCGTATCTTGCTGTTTCTTTCGCTGCGCGAATAAAAATTACGTCCTCTTTGAATTATCGAAACATTTGTTCAATCAGATATACGCGCCGCGAAGATCTTTTTAATTAGAGAAGAAAAGTACCAATTGTGTGCGCCTTTCGCGCTTTCACGATTCAAAGGATCTCGACAGGACTCGACATTCTCGACTCGAAACGAAAGATGAAGCTGACGAAGGCGTGTCTTGGTGCCTGCCGAGCCTAACCGAGGCGAGGTGAGGCGAGGCACGAATCGCGTAAAATCGTAGCGTACCGGTCGCGGTAATTCCAAAAAGAAAAAGAAATAAAAGGGACCATTAGTCTCGCAGCAGGGTGACGGGGTGTACGGGTCGTTGGTAGTTCGAGGACTACGGGATGAGGATCTCAGTTTAGAAAGGACGCTCGTCTTGTCATCAAGGTCGTCAGTTCCGCTGACGCGACTCCGACATGCAAGCCTTTCGCCACCTACGCCGGATGAGCTTCTTGTAAATGGCCAGGTATATGCAGCCTCCTTGAATACATAATACGTATCTTCCAGTCCATTACCCCTCCACAAACATTCACTCGTTCCAACTCCAGGCAGTCCAGGTTCAAGGCTGCGGGATCGAGATTATCGAGTTGGACGAATATATTGATGCGAATATAATTGCCAATTGCGACATAGATATCAGCATAGATACTTTGGATATGTCAATGACGCTCTAAAGAATATTTAATATTTTTATAGGCGCAGCAAGTGGTTGTGCGAGTAAAGCATGGATTTCGCTATTTATTACGCCTCATTAACGCAAATGCTCATGATTGTCCCATTTTATTATCCACCCATGGACATTCGTTTCAAATACTTGCTGCTGATGGCAACCCTGTACAATCGATGACGGGCACGCATATCGTTTTATTCCCAGGTATGTTTTATTTCAATTTACGGATTATTCTATCCCATTCTTGTATCCACACAGTCTTTCTTTATTAATGCTACACACATATTGAATCTAATCAATTTTATACTGCAATGGTTTGAATCTTATTTGTATTATATAAATATATTTGTATATTATTTATACAAATGTATATAAGTATTTGTACGAATTTATATATACACCTTTGATACACTTAAAAGAAGGAAAAGAGTGTAAACAGCGAAATTGTACCTTGATTCATTAAATTTGGAATTATTTTTCAATGGACTCATGGAACAATGAGAGACAAAAAAGAAATCATCTAACGCACGTATATTATGTATATATTGCACGTGCGTAAAGAATATTTATTGCTAGATCCTAAGGTATAAACCAAGCCTATCGTTAGAGCTTTATTCTATATTGTCTGATATTAAAGTCTTTTGAAAATGGAATCGAGTAAGATGATTAAGACGTACATTAGGTACATAAAAATATTGTCCATTCAATAGATATATTCAATTACGCATAAACATTTCTTAATAAAGATTGACTAATAAATAAGACGAAGTGACGACTTAATAGCATTCACATTTAAAAATCAGTGCAATGTATTTTTATTTACCATCAAAGTTTATTTATCAACTAGAATCAAAATGATAATTTTACAAATATGATGGAAGGTACTTTGGCATTTTAAAGCAAGAAACATTTCGTGCATGAGAGGAAGAAATGGATTTCGATCAATCTTTCACACATACTTAAACGTAACTATTCTCGCGTTTTACTGCTCCAAGAAAGATACCGATAATCAGATGGGGGATTCACAGGAGAGAAGAGAGAGTTGTTTTAGATTTGCACGTACGGGGAAGCACTTTTCTTTAAATTGTAGATACAAGACTTTCGTTGAAATCTTGTAAACGCGCGAATTTAATTTATTCATGGCCAGTGACAAGGATAGATGAATGACGAAAAAGTTGTCTCGACAATAAACATTTGGAAAAATGGATATTGTGAGGCATGGAATATACTCAATAATAGTTAGAGACCAGAACGTCCTATGCTCGACTTCAACGCGATTCTGCGCTTGAAACTACAAAGCAACAAGGAAGAAAGGAAGAAAGCACATTGATAATATCAGCAGAATCGACAGTGGTGGTGGTATCGGCAATAGCGAGGAGGGCCCGCCCCCCCCCTCTCTCTCTCTCTCTCTCTCTCTCTCTCTCTCTCTCTCTTTCTTTTTCTCTTTCTCAATGGCATTAACAGGCTCGAATAACGATGTGTAGACGACGAGAGTGAGACATACGAGGCATGGCAGGAAGACTAAACGTTTGCGCAGACTCGGCTGTTTTCGTGCTCCCGCCGGGATTCTTCGCAAAGAGAAATAAAGAAAGGAAGGTAACGAAGCGCGCGAGCTTCGCGCAAAAATCATTAAAACGCGTGCTTGTTTCGCGACTACGGCTTATGTCGTGTTGATGTTCCGGTCCGTGATTTATTAGCAAATGACAACGACAGTACAGGAGGCAATCGCGTCGTCTGCCATTTGGACTGACTTGGACCACACCGCTAAATCACTCACTTGTTCGCGCGTGCGATGTGACATCTCCGAGGAAACTTTCTTCTACGTTGTCGCACCGACATTATATCTTCCATCCTGAAGTATTTCTTACATATACAACCAGCACAGGCTTTGGAACGGTTTGACCAGTAGCGAGACGCGCAATATTGGCATGGAATGGACCCGCGACAAAACTCTGGAGCTGCTTCGCGAGTATCAACAACGACGCGTTCTCTGGGATTGGAACGCCCGAGGCTATCGCGACCGGGTGAAACGCAAACGAGCTATACAAGAACTTGCTGAGATTCTCTGCTGCAACACTCTCGAGGTTGAAAAGAAGATCACTAATCTCAAGTGCCAATATTCTCGGGAAATACACAAGATACAGAACAGTCGCGACACCGCCACCGGTTCAGATGACGTATACGTCTCCAAGTGGTTCGCCTTCAAAGCCATGCAATTCCTACAATTTGGCACGCGTAGATACAGCAAACGGAAGAAGGTAGAGGAATACTCATTTCCTAAAATGGTCCAAATTATTTCAAATCTCTCGAAATTTCTAACAATAATGATAAAAGAAATGCGCTCGGTATGTTGTTCTTATTGTGGTTCCTTCCGTGTTAAATCATATTACGCCGGATAGCGAATAATGAAAACCTATCAGATTTCTTCCGACTGTTGAGTAAAAATTTCAAGTGTACTTTTTATTTCATTTTTACGAAAATATACTTATTATATTACTTATTTTTATTAAAATATACGATCTCGCAAATAATTTGTCTAATAAGTAATAAAACAAATGATGAAATAAAAAGTACTTGATAATACAAATAAAAAGGTAAAAGAAAACGTTGTGTCGGATTGACTAGCTAATCTTTTCTCGTGTAATTTTACAAGATGATTAAAATGACTGTTTAAAGATTATCATTCAAAAATGTGTCTTGGGGAAATAATCTCGGCTGTAATTGTGCTTCGCTTAATTTGTTAAAAAAGATTAATCTCCTATGTCCTACAGCCCTATAAGTACAGTACGTAGATATACGAGGAGTCCCGAAAGTTTTTGCCAATCGCTTTTGTGTAGATAGAGCGAACTAAACTGAGTCGAAAAGTCCTCTACTATTTTGCAAGTTTCGCAATAGAAACTTTAACAAGATATTAATTACTATAAAAATTGCCAAATATTCTTGAATAATTTTTTACTCAAATATTATCAACTGTATAGAAAAGCTGCAAGAGACAAAAATCATTTATTTTCTTTTTATAAAATTCTGAGAATTTTTTCAGAACTTTTCCAGAATTTTTTAATACCATATTTTCTCATGGTAAAAATAAGAAAATGCAATATTAAAAAACGTATAAATATCATGATTCGCAAACGACGGCAGCGAACGACGACGAAACTTGGATTCCAACGAGTAGCGCGACGCGTCGCTGGTCGAGATAAGCATTTCATTGGCCCGTGGCGACGTGTGGCGATGTATGGCGATGTGTCTACTTCCCGAAAATTCAAGTAAAGACAAAGATCCTGCATCTCGATCCATGTTCCCTCCCTCCTCCCTCGCTTTGAATAATTCATTTGTCGTTAATTAATATCGTTGAGTTTCGTTGCGTCCATGCATGAGAGCGATGACTATACACAAGCGTCAATATTGACCCACTGCATAAGGTCAAATATTTTAAATAATTTTTCTACTCAGTAATCAAAAATCAGTAATCGTTTTTCAACGAACACTTTTATAAATACTTTGTACAATTTATACTTATTATACTGCAATGATATACTTATTATAGTAATAGCGATGCAATTTCCAAGTTTCATGAAAGAAAATCAATACGCGTGAAAGCTTCGACGCAAATCTTTCTCGGAGATCAGAGCGTAAGATTAGGATCGAGTCGAACGTGATATGATTGAATACTCTTAATTCGTTTGTATATTAAACAAATAATTACGAGACTGACGGAAAAAGGATTTGGCTTTCTAATTCTGCTCTTACGTCAGAGCGCGATAAAATTCCTGATCCCTTTTCGCAGAAAGTTGAAGAGGAACTACAAGAAGAATATATTGTGAGCAACATCGATCCAGAAAGTATAACATTCATGGATTGCAATGAGGAGACAAACGGCTCTGGTACCGGTTCCTTCAACGCCTCGCTCAGCGAGGACGCCGAAGAGTCCTCATCGTCCAGTATGAAGGCAATGGAGTTGTACAATGGTTCTTTGCCGAGCCAGAACGGTCTTGATGAGGCCGAACAGATGAAACTCGAGCTTTGCCCACCGAACGAGAAAGAACGAAAAAAGACCAAGGAAGAGTTTGCCAAGTTTGGCGAGAGTATCGCTGTGCAGCTCGCCGAGATCCCCGACTCTTACTCGAGATCGGTCGCCAAACTCAGGATCAACCAGATCCTCTTCGAAGCGGAGATTGGAATTTATTCGCAAACGCGTCGCTAATGAGCAAGTTTACTAGTATCAGCACGAATATCAACGTGGAATAATCAACATGGAAAATATTGTGATTCATGGCGCATCATCGCTATCGATCTCAATTTATGATGCCAATTCGAACCTTTGCTATAACTCAAACGAGTAATTCGCTTTTAACCGAGATTTTGAAATGACTATAATAGGACTGTGACAAAAGAAAGATTCGCCGCAAATAAAACAATGAAAATTATTCGACAGAAGAAACTATATTCTATCCATTGTTCATCGACCGAGCATGCGTTTCGAATAGAGTGCCGCAATGAAATAAATATTCATATAACTTCCATTTGTTTTATTTATAACATTTAATTGGACAAATTTTTGGACAAATAAAACAATTTAAATTATTACGATTTAGAGGATTAGAAAATATGGTAACAATATTAAAACGAATGCCAGCATGATGATCGTCGTCCATGTCTTTTTACAAGCCGGATGCTTCCAAAGACTGAATCGATGATCAAGGTTGTATAATAGATAATTTTTCCAAGTGATCAAAGGAATTTGATATCAAATATTGTGTTTATTTTCCAAGTTAAGCAACATTAGTGTTTATTGTATTTGTGTTTATTTCCACGTTCCACAGAAAAACTATCGATATAAAAAATGTTGATATATTACATTTTTTCCCCATAATATCGTAATATTCCCCGTTTTATATCGTTCGTATTTAAACAATTTAACTATTGCATTGTTTGTTGACTAATTTAACTTTCTATCTTTATTTTTTACATGATTTTGAACGCAGCAAAAGAACTAATGTAAAAAGAATAATAAATGTAATCCAGCAGAATAAGAATCTCTTCCTTTTTGAAAAATTGCCGATTATAATGAGATATGAATGAGTACGAGATATTTTTTGTTTGTAATTATCATCAAAATAATATTACATAGGAATGCGCGTCACACACATACACGCGCGCGCGCGCGCGCGCGCACACACACACACACACACACACACACACACACACACACA
>Ga0157363_1005242_pt1 | contig 12057 bp, 5 predicted proteins | sample AttsexASBM1_FD_111477 | JGI IMG/M metagenome (GOLD analysis project Ga0157363, IMG submission 111477) | Fungus gardens microbial communities from leaf cutter ant in Ribeirão Preto, State of São Paulo, Brazil - Atta sexdens ASBM1 | ecosystem: Host-associated > Fungi > Mycelium > Unclassified ...
AGTTTTTTCGACGCGGGATTCGTACGCTACCCGAAAGATGGGAGAAAGTAGTGGCCAGCGATGGACAATACTTTGAATCATAAATGTATAACCAGTTTTTTACAATAAAACCTCGAATTTCGGGAAAAATACGGCAAAGTTGTACAGCTAATATATATTATATTGAATTTTGTAAATTAATAATAATCATATAATTTTTTTTCCGAAATATCTACTTTACCCAATGGCTGTAATGTCATATACATAAATATCTATTAAAAAAACAAGAATATGAAATCAGAGTTTTTTCAGATTTATTTATACATTTATATATTAGTTAAGTTTATAATACCTACGTTCTGATGTATGCCACGATAATTTTGTTTTTTTATGTTTTATATAGGAATGAGTATTCTTTTGCAACTAGTACTAAGATTTGATCTATACTCAGACACCAATTTGTTATATTTTTGGAAATTTTGCACCAATTTTCGCATGATGAGGTTCTATACACCTCTTTTTTACATTCTCTTGCTGCTCTTCTGTATCATTCAGTAATACAAATTTGTAAAAATACGCCCATGCATCGCCTAAATCTGAATCTATTTTCACCGTCCTATTAAACCAATCTTTATACTTCGAAATCTTGTGCTCGCACCAAAATAATCATCATACAATGTTTGCATTATTTTAAAAAGAAAAAAAGAAAGAGGAAGAAAGGAAAGAGTAGAAGAGATAAAAAGAGGAAAAAAAGAGGGGGGAGGAAAAAAAGAGATAAAAAGAGGAAAAAAAGGGGGGGGAAAACTCAATTATTTTGAATATAAAAAATACTCAACTTTATATTCTACATAATGATTTGATATTTTAATATTCTAAAATTTTAAAAGAACACTTTGATACTCAAAAGAACATAAGGATCATGTTCGCATTTTTTAGTGGCATCGATACTTTTCGTTTTCTATTGAAGTTGAGGTTCCATAAAAATTGCTTCTGCCCAGAGCAGTGGGCAGGATGTGGGATATTCTTGTAATGCCTTAGTCTTAATGTATTTGCTATATCGCGCGTATCACCTTTTTTTAATTCATTCCGTATAGCTTCCATCCATAACTCTGCATTTTATTTCTTAAGTCTTGCTTTTTCCAAAACTAAATGCGCTTTAATCATTTGATTTTTCCTGTGCTCCAATCGCGCCAGCAGACATCACAAAGATATCGAATTTGGACATTTCTTGATCTACAATGTATAAAAAAAATACATAATTTTATTTGCATTCGCATTATATTAAAAAAAAATCATTAGAAAAAAACGTTTTTACCGCTTGATTATATATATATATATATCTATTGCTTTGTCTAAATATCATTGTTGTTCTTCAATTTCCTTTCATTAGCCACATTGGGGAAGTCGTCAAAGGCTTCAAGAGTTTCCTTTAACAGATGTTGCGTCAAGATTATTAAGAACCCATTCCAACTTGGCGCTTTTCATCATCACTAGGCGTCGGAGCGGATGCTCTGGCTCTTGCCAATAAATGTCGCGCTCTCTCATATTCTGAGTTTTCAGATTCGAGCTTCACAGTTGCCAACCAAATTTCTTCGGAATTTGAACTAGCTTGAAACGCGAGAGATAAAATACCTCTAGCTGCTGGTACATCGCCCTAAAAGCAATGGAATTGCATAAAAAGAAATAATAAATAAGAGAAATAAATGTTATAAACATATAAATTATAAGAGTGAATCTACTTACAGCTAGCCATTTTGATTTTGGAGCCATTTTGATTTTGCAGCCAAAGCATTTCGCTCTTGGGACAATGAACGACTCTTTGTAATAAAATTTCCAAAGATTCCTGCGTGCCATCTTTTCAAAATAAGCTGCACCAAATTGATTTCTTACTAGGAAATGTTGTTAATGCATAAGCATAGACAGCTTTGGCACATTCCAATGCTCCTTGTTAAGCGCACTGTAAGCAATATTTTTTAAATATAAATATTCATTTCGCATATATATCATTTGTTTACATAGGAAATTACAAAATTATATAAAAAATTATTAGTCTTACAATTTCAACATTTTTCATCCAAATATTCATCATTTTTCTATCCTCTTCTTCTCCCCCCAAAACCAATAATAACTTTAACAATAACTCGAACAGTGCACTGCCCTTGCTTTTTCAGCTTCCATAGCTTCTTTAAACCAATGTTCCCTATTGATCTCTACTCCATTTGCACTTAACGAGGATATAGTATATTCGATAATCTTCTTCATCATATGTTTATTGCCATTTGCTTCTTCCAATTTTGCAGTCCAAATTTGTCTATCATTTGGGATATTCTCTCTAGCTTTGTTTAAGACTTTTCTTGCATTATCGTAAGTTTCCAATCTAGCAAGAGCAAGCTACAAATCTACACTAATCGGACAACATTCGACCGCACGACTGAGCAAGATTCATCCAGCCTCGGGATCTTCTAACTCAACAACCGCTTTCCACAGTCCGAGTTCGGGATATGTTCTAATGCCTTTCGATACATTCTTCGCTTCGCTTCGCTTCCGTTTCTAAATCCTTTATCCAAAATTCTCACGAATGTCGGAATGTGGCGCACTGATTGTGCTATTACTGCTTTTGCTGTATCCGGTGGTTGCAGTCTTGCAGCTTCTAATCACAGATCTTCAGAAGTAGGATTAACTTCGCATCCTTTCATTATTAAGGTTTCTTGCCGAACCTTACTAGTCATCTCTTCTAGACGCGCAAATGCAATCCATGTAGGAGGATGATTAAGATTAGTTTCTTTGACGGATTTTAACAATAATCTGGCTTTCTTTATGTCGCTATAAAAAAATAAAAAAATTGTATTAAAGGTTTTATCCATTTACAAAATTTTGAAATTAAATATTACTTTAAAACCAAATATGTACAATAATTATTTACTTACTTTATGTCTCCACCATAAGTAGGTATCAGACTCTGTAAATCCATAAGGTATTCTTTTGGATCAACTACAGTTTAGCTCTACTACAGAATCAGAAACCTGATTCAGCTTGACATTCATTAATGTGTTTCTGACCTGTCCAATCTTTCTGAGATCAAGATCCTCCGTAGGAGTTAACATACCAGGTGTCACCACACCTGGCATCATGGAAGTGAGATGGCTAGATGGATCAATGCTGGTAGACATCTCTCCTCCTAAATTTCTCGCTAGTACAAAATCTGGCAATGGAATGAATTTTTCTGCTCTTAGATTACGCTGCTTTCAATTTCTAGCATCTCCTACCTCAGGAACATTCTTCCATTCATCTTCAGTTACATTAATTTTCTTTTTAGGTTTGAGAATTGCTGGGTAAGTACGTCCCAGCTATCTTGACGATAGCGTTTCAATTCTTCTCTGAAACGCTATATTCTTTACGTTTTTCATCAATTCGTTCAATAGCTTCATAAATAGTATCTACTTCTTCATAATCTTTATCATAAGGATCTTGAGAATATGAGAATATTAATATCTCATATTACTTAGAACATTATTACTTAACAGATCTATTCTACTTATTTTACTGAAAAGAGAGCCTCCATATCCTGAAAATTTATCATAATATGAATCGTTCAAGTCTTCTTCATTTTCCTCCTCTTCTTCTTTCTTTTTTATACATTTTGTGGGTGGAACATGTCTGTCATCTCTATTATGTTCACAATAAATTTAAAATTAAAAGCATTCTAAAACTTGACTCTCAAGTACGTCTTTTATTCTTGTTCAACATTCGACGAACAGGGATAAAAATGATACTGGAATTGATGGAATCGAGTTTTGAAATATACCTCTGTAAGTAGTATACACAGGTAAGAAAGGAGGCTGTGAGAAGAGAACAAAGTCCTCTAGGGTACAGCAGCTACTTGTGATACATCCTACCTTACTTATGAATTTGCCTAATCTTCTTAATATTTATTGTTTAATACATTATAGACTCATTTATTTAATAAGACCAATAAATATTTTTAATATATATTTTACTATTGCTTAGGAATCTGTCTAATCCTTTTGGAATCTATTATTTTTAAATGTGTATGTATATATATATTGTAGACTCATTCATTTAGCAAGGCAAAGATTAAATAAATATATTCAATATACACTCTACCTTGCATAGGAATCTAATCTTTATAGAACTATTACTTTTAGTATATTTTAATTTCAATCTCATTTGAATTGTGTTCATATATTACTGTTAATCGATTGTCAGTACTAAAAATCTATCTATCTAATCTAAGGTAGCTTCCATTATATATATTATACTAACAACTAGTAATAATACAAACACGTTCTTAATACCGCGAAGATTTAATATACAAAGTGCATGCGCATGTGATCAAAGCATACATCCAGCGTATGCATAGTTCCTTACATTATGTTAACATGACAAATTTCGTAATCTCAACAATAGTGAACATTAGATTAATATCTCGCTTCGCGGAACAGAGTGACACTTTCTTTTCTGCCAGATTCTTTCGTTTCATGCAAAAAATGCGTCGAATGAGCCTAACTTTAAAATCGAAGGTGAGATAGCTATTCCAAGTAATTACCTTTTTTCAATTGTATAATGTAATTTTTTACTTACGAAACGTCATTGGCATTTCGAGCGGGACCAATATCAGACCGTATTGTAAATCCCGTTGCTCTGAATAGCAAAAAGAAATTATATAAATTTGTTATTTAATTATAGTTTATATCAATGGAGATAAATACATACAAATACTATATACTAGGTTAAAACTTACTCTTTACCAACACCGGCAACATATCCCAAGAGTGTCGGCACACCCAAAAAATGCTTTTTATTCCGCGTATTTAATGAAACCGAAAAAACTGCCATCTTGGTGGTTCTTAAACTGGATCTATGTGTGATTTCTAATTGCTTAACACATCTTAAAGCCCGATGTCCATGTGCTAGAAATCGGTCCGAGATCTCGAACAGAAAAAAAATTAACAAATCACATTTGAATTATTTGATCACATTGCGATTGGTCAATTCATTCTTTCTTCATCCGAGGTTTTGCATCGATTTCTAGCATCGTGGACACAAGGCTTTATCAATACAGGAATGCATAAAATAAGGCCGGAATCAGATATTTGACCAATCCAAAACCAGAACAAAAGGAGTCAAAATTTCTTTGTCCTCATTGGTACAATTTCAATCTTTAATCTTTAATCTCAATCTTTAATGCATAGTCTGATTCCGATCTAATGGTCTACAATGTAAGAGATTCCACATAATAAAAGAAACAAAGAGTAAAAATTTCAACCTACCAAAATTATGTATTGTGGAATACGCAGTTTCTGATAGGTTGAAATTCTTATTCTCTGTTCTCTGTTCTTTATTCCTTTCATTGTGCGGAGCCTTTAACAGTAGTTGATTAAGAAGTAGGCGTAAAAATCAACTAATCATAATTATTTTTCTCATATTTAACTATGATATGATGATATTGGTCAATTACTACGTTTATTCCTTAATCCACTGCTGCTATTGTCTAAGCTCATTCTATAATAGGCAGTAGCAGTAGTGAATTAAGGAGTAGGCGTAGAAATCATAGTCGAATGTAAGAAGGATAATTAATTATGATTAGTAGATTTCTGTGCCTACTCTTTAATTCACTACTGCTACTGCACATTGTAGAATGGGCTTAAAGCTTTCTACAATAGAGACGTAAGCGATAAGCCGTAAGAAATTAACTAATCATAGTCAATTATTCTTTTCACTTAACTGTGAATGGATAATTTCTTACGGCTTGTCTCTATTGTAAAACGGGCATAAGGCGTCGCCTACAATATATGAAGGAAGAAGAGTAAGAAATTGACCAATCACAGTCGATTATTCTTCTCACATTCGACTGTGATTGGTCAATTTCTTACTCTTCTTACTCCGTGTAGATGATTCCAGAATCAGGGGTTCGAATGTATATTTTAAAATAAGGTGAAAATTACAAAAGTGAACAATAATTACTAGGTATTGACCAATTAAATTATCAATATTCTAATAAATTTATTCACTTTTGTAATTTTCATTTCATTTCAAGATATCCAATCGACCCCTATTATGTATTGAAAATTGATATTAAGGATTGAAATTTGACTAATGAGGATGTGATCCTGCGGAATTGGCCGAACGCTTGGTTGTAACTTTATTTCGCCGATTCCGTTCCACTAAAATGTGTTTTCCTATGTCCCATAGAGTGGAATTTCCACTCTAAGAAACTCAGAACGCACATTTAACGTTGACCAATCACAAGAGCCTTCCCATAGGTCAGTTTCATTAGATCCACCGGAATAGCGTTTATCACTGGCTTGCATTGATTGCGCATCTGCAAGTTCCGCTCCATGGGATATAGGAAACTAAATTCTTGCGGAACGGAAATCACACATACAGGGACATTGCCCTGATTTTATTTTGTGTATCCACTTTGATTTTGATTTATATTTTCGCCTTTCTGTATATACGACATTCGTGTTCTGACCATATTGATCTCCGTATTTATCTAGAAACTTATAGCGTTTTCTCTTGGCTGCACTAGCTTGCCTAATGCAATACTCAGACAGTATAGCGTGTTTTCTTGGCTGGTGAATTTATTCAGTGTAAGGTTTAAACACAAGGAACAGGGAATAACGAGCTGTCCAATCAGAGCTCTGGGATATAATATCGAACTTATATACCAGAGCTCTGATTGAACAGCTTGTTATTCCCTATTGCCTGTGCCTATTGTGTTTAAGCCTTAACGTGTTTCCATGGCTATAATGTAATACAAATTTTATGCACGAAGTGGGGTTTTGCTATACGAACTCAAAGAGACGATAGAGCCAGTGTGACAAAAATTTGAAAATGAAAGTCAACCGGCCGCAGAATTAAATCGCATACATCAAAATGTACGGTTTTTGATAAGTTGATATCGTTATTCCTTATTCCTTCTATTGTGATGCACCATTAAACACGATAGTATGAAATAGTGTACATACACCATGGTGTATGTATACTTTTGTAGTGCAGCACCGAGATTATACTCTGTGTATCCCAAAAGAAAACGGTATTAATTAATTACCTTTAGTGTTATGTTGAAATTCCATTATCACTCCATTCTTCCCAGTTAGAAATAGTTCCTCGAAAAGACATTATGATGAAAAAGTTGTCGATTCGAAGCTTGCAAATTTCAACATTTTCGAGTAACAAAAAAATATGTATGTAGAGAGTGCAATGAATTTTTGATATATTTTTAATATTTTTGGTATAAATTTGTGATACGTCATCTTATATTTTAAATATTTTCGTTCAAAGATCGAATCGACATTTTTTAAAATTTTATTTCGACAATATCACTCTAATCATAAAAGCTTTCTCAAAATTTTTCAGAATTTATAAATAATTTTATAACTTTTTAGAAAATTGTGGAATTTTTTTATATGAATCGGAACATTTTTTTTTATATGTTCCATCTCTTTCACAACATTTTTGAACAGATATATTACAATTATATATCTATTAGTATTATAAGTGAAACAGAAAACAAAAAATACATTGTAGAATTAGCCTTAAAGTCATGGCACATACTTTCCGTAACAATAACCATAAGATATATAGTAAAAATGAGTCAATCACAGTCAAGAATTATTTTGAATTCTTAATTCTTAATTCTAATTGGCTGATACTTACGATATGTCTTATGATTATTGTTACGAAAGGTGTGTGCAGAGAGAAACCTGAGAGAGGACATGCTCAAAATCTGTAACCGCAAAATGCTTATGACATTGCAAACATTAGTTGCGGCGCTCGAGTCAGTTCTTTTTTCTGGTTTTCCTTTTCTCTATTTCTAATGTCATGCGTTCTGCGTGCAGATCTTTTGTAAGCCTCTGCGATAGATTTTAAGTTAGTGCTCGGTAAGATTAATCATCATTTCATGTTCATTGTAAAATCGATTACTGCTCATGTCGTTAGATAATTACTCGCGTCGTCAGATGAATGCTTATGTTATAGATTTTTTTAATTTCTCTTATTCTAACCTAATGATGCAATACCGATATCCAAGCTGTCGTAACGCAATTACGTCTCTACTCTTTACGTACGTTCCAAGTATTTATTTAAATTTATATTAAATCGCTTTATGGCTTGTGAGTCAGAAACAATGAGTAACATTTTTTTGTGAATTTAGTGATTTCCCGTCATTCTTCCTTCGCCATTAATTAGCCGTCGTCGGCGCTCAGACACGCTCGGCACCACATTATAATTGCGTTCGATAATGAAAATCTGAGGCATCGGAGTGCTTTTATATTGTGTGCTTCCAGTAAGCGATACAGTGATCTTAATATGTCATCTTTGTTTAACATTGGCAAACAACAAGGATGTAATGATCTATTGTGTTACACTAGGTTGTTCGCGTCGCACGCTCCAACGTGCCCAACACACTCCAATACGCGTCCAATTCGCGTCACTGGAACCAATATGGCGACTAGATGTTCGCGTCGCGTTAAAGCATACTCCATGAATCAATTAAAAGCCCGCGTCATTTGTTTCACCTCAGAAGGTGGTATGATTGGGGCACGTTACACACAAATTTTAATAATTTTTCAATCAACAATTTTGCTAAAATGTTCTAAACATGGAATAATTTCAGCGAAATTTTTTCACCAGGGAACGCACTTCAAGTCGGAATCCACAGTCTAATCATACAAAAGATAATATAATAATACATTTCGTAAATTTATACTTCTCAAATGCAGTTTTTACTAGAGAATTCAACCGAAATATTATAGAAACAGCCGAATATCAAATAAGTTCAACCTTAAGATCTTCATCAAGACATCCTTAAATCAAACAAGAATTTCTTAAGAAAAAACTTCTCGTCTTATTTCTGACTGAAATGTTACGATTCCAAGATGATCTTAATTGAATAAGATAATCTTGATCGAGACAGAGCGCTGCCTTGACTTTGATTATCAATACCAACCTAAGACTCTAGTCTGCGGTAGCCTGTAGCATGGATTCATATTACATTGGCCTAGTTTCCACCGGGGGTTTAATCCGGATCAGAATGTAAGAATCAACTAATTACAATCGAGCATTCCCCTGTCGTTTGACTGTAACAGAGGAATACTCGATTGTAGTTGATTGGTTCTTACATTCTGATTCGATTTAAATCCTTGGTGAAAACTAGGCCATTGACTGCGTTCAGCAGAACACAATAATTTTGCAATTGTTTTATGATTCTTTGCTGAGACCATTCCTTTTGACCTAAAGCATAATGCAATCAGCACGAAGAAAATTTCCAACAGTTGCAAAATAAACGTTCTGCTGAATGCAGCCATTCATTTTCTTCGTAGCTCTGCTATACATGCTGTAATTTTATCGGCAGTTATATGATGGATGTAGCCATGTAATACTCAAATCGAAAATGGGATATTGTCGCTAGTGTACGAACAATTTTGACGGTAACACGAAAAACGCCGGCCTGTTGTTTCTGTCGTTTCTCTCTGCCTAAAGAATGTTCAAATATAATTTTATATATTTAATATGTAATTGTTATTGGATATAACTATGAATGCAATTACTCTGATCACTATATTATACATTGCTGACTTATGTTGCGGTACTTTATTACCACCAACAGGAAAAAATAAAAAAGAGAAAAGAAAGCTTCATGATAAAGTAAGAATCAATGAAAATATATTTTATTCGCATTTATATGAGTAATTATTCAGAATATGAGTCCTCCCTAGAATCTTAATAAAAATGTACTCATTTGATGCGTTTTCACTCAAAACAAAATGCGGCGGTCAGCCTCGTGAATTGAATTATTAAATATTAAAGTTCGAGAGGTTAAGATATCTGTCATCTCCACTCGATACAGCGCTGTGTACACGGTCTACATTAATTATACAAATTCTGTACTTCACAAACACAAATTCACTTTAAAAATAAATTGATTGTTTTAAAAATACAGTGAATTTGTGTAATTGAAGCAGAACATATACTTAGAGCTGTATTGAGTCGGCACAGATATCTTAACATCTAAAGTCTCGAACTTCAACGCTTAATAACTCGATTTAAGAGATTGACTGCCGCGTATTTTGTCAGATTCTTTTGTTTTGTATAAAAACAATTGAACGATTACATTTCTAGGGGGGGAGAGGAGGGCCGTATTTAAAATAATTACCTTTATATGTAAATACCCTTATAGTAAAAGCGCAAAGCTGATTCTACAATGAGTCAGTAATCGGAAATCTTAAGTCTCTTGGTAACTTTTAATCTTTAGGTAACCACATATTGTGAAAACGGACTATTCGTCTAAGTTGGCTGTTGGCCAAACCGGTGGTTTATCAATTCACCGATAAGACTTAGGATTGCTGATTACCAAACTTATTGTAGAATCAGCATAAAATACAATAACTATATGTACATACTTATTAACAATATCTGTGATTTAGTTTTAGGAAAAGTAAAAACTGAAAATATTTGAAAAAAAGATAATTATACAGTTTAGCATATTCAAAAATCAATAAAATTAAATTTATACGACGTTTTTGCACGAAAGAATCTAGCAAAAAAATTGCTCTACCCTGTGATCCAAGATATTAAGCATTAAAGTTGATAACTATTGAGGTTAGGAAATCTGTCGCAGAGACAAAATGAAGGTAATTCTTCAGAAGAGCTATCTTCGATGAAATTAGGCTCAATGAGGTTTTGCGTGAAATGAAAGAATCTGACAGAAAAAAGTCGGGGACTGCTCTGAGACGCGAGATATTGGGCGTTAAAGTTGACTAAAGTTACTATATTAGATGCGTTCGGCATTGCAAATCGGAGGCGTTCGTTTGCTCTTTTACATCGAAAATCGAAGGTGTTCGTTCTTTTACATCGAAAATCGTTCGATAATTCGCATTTTTCTGCTACATATCATCTCATCTGCGTTCAGTATTAACATTTGTAGAGTCAATCGAGCTGCTTGATCCTGAACAAAATATTATATATTCTACCCGCTTGGGGCCTAACTGTTTAGAAGTTACAGTTTAGACAGTAAAAAGATCGCTCTAAAGACTTCTCCACTGTCTGCATGAGTTAGAAATATTCCGGACACTTCAATAAACGAGAATGGATTAAAATGGATTGAAATTTTCCGAATACGTATTTTAAATAGTGAATACTTTTTTTTAGATTTAATTGGATTCAATTAAATTCAATTAGATTCAATTGGATGCAATTGGATTGAAAAACTACATTTCCTATTCAAAATTTTGAATTGAACCGTATTCACAATTGTATTTGTTGTGTTTATATGCACAGAAAAAGTTAATATTATTTTTAGATTGAAAGGCAAAGATATGATCCATGCAATTCCTATAAATAAATAAAAATGCATTCAGAATTGAAAAGCATTCATTTTAATGTTCATGAATATTTCTGAAAATCTGAATCCATTTCAATTTATTTCAATCCAGTCTCATTTGTTGGGATTGGCCTAGTTTCTATCGAAGGTTTAATCCGGATCAGAATATAAGAACCATCTGCAGTCCAACATTCTTCTGTCATTCGATTATAACAGGGGAATACTCGACTGTAGTTAATTGGTTCTTACATTCTGATCTGGATTAAATCCTCGGTGGAAACTAGGCCACTATGTAGGCTGTAACTTCTAGATGGTTAGGCCCCGAGTGGGTAGGATGTTATATTTTTTTTATTCGGGGCAACGTATCAATAAGTACTAGTTTATACACTCCATTGTCTACATAACAGATTAATAATCGTTATGTAGTAACACTTTAGTCAACTTTAAGGTGCTTCACACAAAAAAAAGGAATAGGAAAAAGAGAATAGTGAATAAGAATTTCAACCTATCAGAAATCATATATTGTGAAATATACAATTTCTGATAGGTTGACATTGGAGTCCCTAACGCTCCATATCTCGGCTCACAGGGCAGAAAGATGTTTTTTTTGCCAGATTTTTTCGTTTCGTGCAAAAACACGCCAAATAAACCTAATTTTATTGATTTTTGAGATGAGTATGCTAAACTATAATTACTGAAAGTAAATATTGTTAAATATATATTACATTAAA
>Ga0157363_1005243_pt1 | contig 12057 bp, 8 predicted proteins | sample AttsexASBM1_FD_111477 | JGI IMG/M metagenome (GOLD analysis project Ga0157363, IMG submission 111477) | Fungus gardens microbial communities from leaf cutter ant in Ribeirão Preto, State of São Paulo, Brazil - Atta sexdens ASBM1 | ecosystem: Host-associated > Fungi > Mycelium > Unclassified ...
AGATAAAGTATAGATAATTATACGTTTTAATTTTTTTATATATTATTTTATGTATCTTTTAATTTGATACTCTTCCTACATGTGTAAAAGAGCTAGAATTTTTCATAAAATATTTTTAATTTTATCCTGCTGTTATATTCATTAACAGTCAGAAAATTGATATTGGTAACATTTTTAAACTAATTTGTAACTATTGCATTAACCATAATTGTCGACAAATAAGCTGACATTAAAGACGGTATTTTGACATTAAAATAATGATAAATAATGTCTTTATTTGTTGAGAACTTTGAACATTTAGCTACATTAGAAATTTCAAGTTAGAATTCCATTAAAGTAAGATGTAACTTAAACATCTAAGTTCTCTTTTGCTAATTTTTCTTATTTATTCTCACATATCAATTTATGTTTTTTTTTTTGTATTTTTAATGTATACACTGTTTCTCTTACAAAAATGTCAAAGTGCAATTCAAATATAGCAATATGTAACGAATAAAAAAAAAATCTTTGAAATTATAAAGAATTTGCCACAGTCTAGTTACGACTTTGTTTCATCTTTTTGCACGCGCGCTCTCTCTCTCTCTCTCTCTCTCTTTCTAATTCGGTACCAATCTCTCGTTATTCATCATGGCCGAACGAAGGACAAAACGGTTTGCTGATTCAAATTTGAAAACAGACTTTATAACAACATTTCTTAATATTGTATAATCGTAATGTCAGCTTAAATTTTTAAAGTATTTAGAATTAATTGTACAATCTTTTATAATTCTTTTTATTGATATATGAAATTATTGATAAATAAATTTTATTTTATACATAAATTTATACATAAATTTTATACTGATATTTAGTATTACATATAAATTTTTACATATAAATTTAGTATTACATATAAATTTTCTTTAAAATTGCTTTTTAATTACATGCTAAATGTCTCTGTATTAGCTTTTAATAATAAAAACTATTAGAAGATATATCTTTAAAAATAAGAATTGAAACATTTTATTATTTTTATCTTATCTAAGAAGCTATAAACAAAGCATCTAGGATGTTAAAAATAAATATTTCTTCTGAAATATTATAATCCTAAAGAAAGAGAGAGTGATGCAAATATTTTCTGAATGTGTGTGCTGCAGATTTCACCATGCAATCAAGGAGAAATGCCAAAATGTGCATGCTTAAGTTTAAAACAGAAAGTGTACTTGGAGCGAATGTGGAGAGTACTTTTCCCCAGCAAGAGTTTTAACAATGATGGACTAAAAATTAATACGTATCTTATTGGACTAAACTTCAAAGTATCTACAAAGTATCTACAAAGAGCCTTTCAAACAAAAGCCTTTAGTATATCTCTTGAATTCTCAAATTTTTATTGCGATATGTTAGAATATATTTCCTTTATTTTCATTCTTTAGACCTTGATTTAAACTAAATCTTTTTCTTTTCTTTTTCTTAAATAAGTTAATTTCTGTTATTAATATCTTTTTTGTTTCAAAAATTTTGTCAATTCTAATTGCTAATCAATATTACATCAATATAAGCATCGATATCATCATATAAATCGATATTTTGTAAATCCAACTCAACTACATTCCTGACACGTGACTGCTCTCTATCATTCGATCATATGATTTCTCATAAATCGCGATTCATGCGTAAAAAACACTACGTCATCCGGTAATTGGGAAGGAGTAATTTAATGACTCAATATATAATAATATGGCAGAATATCTGTGCGAACAATCTATGAGGTATCAGCTGTGCTCGTAGATATGCGCCCAGGGGAACCCCTTGTTATTCTTCACGTTATAACGATTTCATATCTACATAGTACTGGCCTTTATTGGTTTAAACGTGATTAAAAAGGAGAGATAAACTGATAAGAGAGAACTTGAAGAGAGAGAGAGAGAGAGAGAGAGAGAGAATTGGCTTAGCTTAAAAAATGTCAACTAATCTTTCGCAAAAGCAATAAATAGAATTTTTCATCATAAATTTAATGTTATTATATCATTTTACATTATAACATGCATTTATTTGTTATAAATTATTTGCAAATTGTAAATTTTATGATTTATAAATATAAACGAATATAATTTTTTATGTAAGTGTAGAGAATCTCTCCTCAAAATTAAATAATTAAAAATATAATATATAGATTGATAAGAATAAAAAATTTTACTTAGTATTTATTATTGTCTACAAAATAGTTCACCACCAAGTTGTTCCTTGATTTGGCATGAATCGGAAAAACATGTCCAGACATAACTACGAAATAATTTCCTTTGCAAGAGACGTACCATTCGACTAATTCAATATGACCGTGATTGGAATACCATAACTCAATTCGGAAACGAAACAGCTTTATCGACTTGGCGCCTGTATGCAAGCCTATATACAAGCTAATTGCTCCTGTCTATAGCCTCAGTTCATCATCATGTCCATATTGGATGATTTTTTGTGGACTTGAAAAGTTTTTATAACATAATTCCTGATTTAATAATCAGCTATCTAATTTCAGAAAATTAAGCTAATATTGGGGAAAGTTCGTGCCGCAGAAGATTTAAATTTAATAAATGAAATTAAAAATTTAAATCTTCTGCGTTTCAATTTTCCTTCAAAATCGGCACGAACTTTTCGGACAACCCAATAAGTTTACTGTATCGTCTCACTGCATAATCTACAATACAAAAAGTCTTATTTCATATTAGCTTTTACAAGCTCGTGGTCAAAATGTTAGTAAAAGAAAATAGATCTTTCTAATTAGGTTTTGATAAGATTTTGATCTCGGAAATATATTTACTTAACTATTATTTCAAGTTCCAAACGTATTATATATAAAAGATGTTTAATTTATTTTTTATTTATTTGTTTTTTTGTTTATTTTTCAGTGACAAAATGATAAAAACGAAATGAGTGACCTTAACACCATTGTAATGGAGACTTCGTATCCCGAGTCCGAAAATTGTTTGAAGGTAACATCGCCGATGCTGAATGTAGCGCGACAGGACTCGGGTGTACCCGAGGATCTTGCTTCGCCTCTCAACGGGGAGGAAGATCCGAATCTCACTATGAACAGCGAATGCAACATCACCGTCATCCACATCAGCGAGTCGCAAAACGGCAAGACAAATGACAAGTCACTGGCCGAAAATAAGGACAGCAAAGATGGTAGTGACAGCGGTGTTGAAGGTTGCGCGACGGAAGTTCCAAGAGTGAGTTTTAATGTAAAGTCTTATTATATGGAAAAAATATTTTTCTTAAAATAAAAACTAATTTCAACATATAAAATTGTCCAGTATAAATGATAACAGATCTAAGTAGTTATCATTTGGTTCATTTTTTGTTTTGCAGGTACGTAGTAGAAATAGCATCGACTACACGAGCAGTTGCGGTGGCTTGGATGATGCTTCTTGCGCATCCAGTCTCGTCAGTTGTTGCTCAGTGTACGAAGATGCATGCGGATCCACGTTGCCAGACGATGTGCGGCTAGGTGCTACTGGTGGCGAGGGCACGAGCGAGGGCGGTAGTGAAAGCTCGTCTATCGCTGGTAGTGTGTCCGTGCGAACGAGCCGTATGAATGTGAAGAGGACCACAACGGCGTCCAATGCGACCAAGAAGAAGATTACGAGCGGTACTGAGTCGCAGAAGAGCGCTCGCACAAAACCAACAAACACAACCTCGAGCACGAACTTGGGCTTGACGACGCCGCGATCTAAATCGCGAACAGCAACTCCTAGAAATATACTGACCAAGACTCAAAGCACGAACAGGGAACGGGACCATCGACCACGATCGAGAGAGAAATTGAGCGCCCGGGAATCGAACTCGTCGCTCGTTGGAGATGTCTCCAAGACGCCTGTTGGAAGTCGTAGTACAGTGACGTATGGTTGTCGGTCCAGCAGCAACGTAATGTCCAGTTCGGTATCCACTCCTACTTCGTCCTCAATCGCAAAGACGAGAACGAGGGTGTTGCCCGATTCGCTGCCATCCGCACTGACCACGGAGATCAATAAGGATCTTGCACAGCGTAGTGGAAGAGTCATCAGGAACGATTCGTCGAGATCGAGGACCGCATCCAGTACGCGAGGAGCGCGTACGCCGGCGTCCACGCCATCCGAAGAAACGAGAGTGAAGGTACCGTCTTTATCAACTTCTCGTGCTCTCTGTGTGAAGAGTACCGTCTCACGTACTGATAATAAAGCTACTGGTCAAGATAACAAGGCACTCGATACATACGCAACGTTACCGCGTAGAAACAAAAATAAATTGACAATTTCGAAAATTGGAGAGAAGACGGACAAGACAGCAAGAAGTAGATCCGGAAGTCGAGACGTTAGTCTCAGCAGAACCATTGAGAAGAAAAACATCATGGGGAGAGATTCGTCTTCCACTCATAAAAGCTTACCGCCCTATCCCAGACAAAGAACCGTCGAGAAGACTCGTATATATCACGAAACTAGTGCGCAGACTGGCTTGACCGGGCAGGACATTGAGAACATGATGTCCGGACAACCGAGCGTCGTCGCCGGACCCGAGGTCATCGAGAGATTGCACAAGAGTTGCCAAACGGAGGACGCATGGAATGATGTGCAGACTTTGCAGGATAATTTGAAACGCTTGAATGAGGAAAGCAGCAGTCTGCGAAAAGAGAACGAGAAATTGAAGCTCGAGTTAGCCGAAGCAAATCGTCTTCTAGAAGAGGAACGGGCTGATCACGCGTTTGCGCGTCAGGAACTTGATAGGAATGCACAACGAGTACTAGCTATGCTAGGTACGCCGCAATCGGAACATGCAGGTAATTCAATGAACAAAATAATAATGCAAAAATAAATGATAAATTTATTCATAAAGCGAGATTATTTTATACTACTTGCATATCTATATAATTTATAGAAATAAAATTTGTAGAAAATAAATTGATGAAATTTCTTTTTAGAAGGTAGCGACAGCTTCCTTGAACTCGAATGTCATATACAATCCTCGGGACAAGTTGTTGCTAATCAGCAGGTCGAAATAGCTGATCTGCAATCGCTCTGTCGTATGTTAAACAGGGTAAGAATATTGTAACAACAATTGTAATTATAATATGACAATTATATTTCATATAAAAGATATCTTTTTATAACATTTTTATTGAAGGACTTGGACAAAAGTCTAGCCGCGCAGAAAGCTTTACTACAACAGCAACAAGAATTGGAAGCCGAATCAGCCGAGATGCAAGATTTCCTCCAAGAGGAGAAGGCCACTTTGGCGGATGCACTTAAGGACGCCGAATTGGAGGTTTTTTAAATTTTAAATTTTGCCTCCTATATTCATTTCTTGAAGTATGTACAATTTTTTTATCTCGTTTGTCTTTTATAGCTTAAGAAGAAAGGGGAAGCTTTAATTCAAAAAGAAACAGAATTAGAAAGACAAACAGAAGAGTGTAAGCATTTAGTGCGAATTAGCGAACAAAGAAGGTGTGTCTCGTGAAAATTGTTGACAATATTTATACTAGACATTATAAAGTGTATTTTAACGATTGATTTTTTATCTATTAGGCAAGAAAATTTATCAATGAGTCTAAAGTTGAATGCCGTCGAACGAAGAAGTAGAGAACTTTTACTCACTCAAGGCGCTGCAATGTCCGGAGCGGCTGTAGCTCTTTCCGGACTCAGCACCAGATTGGAAGGACTAGTAGATCAATTGATTGCTTCTTATAATATTTCAGTAAAAGATCTTGAGGTAAATACAATGATGAAAGTTATTAATTGCGTACAAAATAATTTACATTGTTACTAAATAGACTTTATATGAATGAACAATAATAACATACTCTATTTCTTGTAAATAAATATATAAATGATTACATTATAGATGAAAGATTAATTCTATTAATAGTTTCTTTTTGCTCATTTTTCTTCTACATTTAATAATTAAAAAATATTTTCTTCAGTCATTATTAAATGTATTGTAATTTTTTTTCCTAAAAAGGATGTCATATATCATAACGAAGCATACAGCAGAAGTAACAGTAGCGTGGAGTCTAGTCCGGTTAGCTCTAAACAGAGTTTGAAAGAACGCACTCCGAGTCCAAAGAGTGGATCCTTTGTTTCCGCAGTAATCAGCGCTATTCGGAACGCCGCGACGCATCCTTTCGCGACGAGAAATAATCTCGATAAAAAATCCAGTCTAGATTCATCTAAACAGATTTACAAAGGTAATGGAATACAAAATGTTAAAGTAAGAAAACTACATTCAAAACCATTAAAAGAACAATTTTTATTTTCTAGAACTAAGTATGGAATCATCGTCTGACTTGCTTGATTTTGAAACTGAGCCATGTTTGATGATGGAAAGCGTTCTGGAAGATGTACCTTTGCCAGACACATATTCGCATAACATGGTATCGAGCAGCGATTCTCTCCGCAGAGCACTGAGTTTTTCCGAAACATCGGACGAGCATAATGTGAGAAAGACAAAATACATCGATGAGTGTACTAGTCTCACGAATCTCACCCAGGCAATCTTGCATCGTCGTAAAGCAAGTATCTAAATTAGATTCGGAAAATAAAAGTTATAAAATGAAGTAATAATAATTAATCATATTAAAATTTATTAATTTTCAGGTGGAAGACGAAGGTGATGACGATTGTGATTCCGTGAGCGAATCTGACACTGGGACCAATGATGGTCCTATGCCTTTGGTGGATTACTGTCCATCTGTAGATCTTGTCGATCAAGTGATCGAAGTGGACAATCTCGTTACCAAACTTCTGAAAGTGTTACGAATCATACAGCTTGACAACGATACGTGTATACAGGAATTGAAAGAAGAGAGGTAAGTTTAATAAATTTAACTGAATTGTAATTTAATGTTGTTAATTAGAATATTAATTATTAATTGAAACGCATTATTTACAGATCTAACTTGGAGATAAAATTAGAAGCCACTGTAACAGAATTGAATGAGCTTCGTAAGATTATCGATAATCTTCATCAATCGCCGGAAGATGTCCTGAACAACGTATCCGATCGACGACGTAGCGTTGTGGAGAATTGTCGGATTTTGCTCAAAGAGGTAATAGCCGGCGATGTTGCCGATACATTTTTATAGTGTATTTCTTCCACGCTACTGCCATATCTGAGATAAATTATTAACTTTCGTGAAAGGATGTCAAATGGTTCAATTCCTCTAGGCGAGTAAGAAAGAATTAAAATTTAACAAGGCTGTACTTGCTAATAGCAGTTCTGGCGAAATAGACTGAGGATCTCTCGATGTGGCGATTTCCGCTTAATATTTTAAAATATTTATAAATTTCTTATTCTTCCTAACTATTATAAATGATTTTAATTCTTAAGAATCCATGTAAATTTTAAGAGTCTGAATTATTATATTAAACATCGATGAACATTTTATTGTTATTTATAAAAATCGGATTTCAAATTTTGAGGTGACTGAATTTTCAAGAGTTTAGATATTATATAGTTTGGAATATTACATATATTTTTCCTTCCATCATAATATATTTTTGTGCGCTTTATAATGTTAATTTCACACTGAATATAATGGTGTATATGTGTACATGTGTATATTAATAGGATGTACATCCGGATTACAAAAATCAAATATGAACAAATACGGGCTCGTCACTGTTTTTAAAATAATTGTACAAAAAAAGATTATTTAAAAAATAAATGACTCTGGTTAAAATTCAATTAATCATAGCTAACTATGCAGCATGTAGAAGAATATATTAAAATATTTAATTTTGCTGATTTTGCATTGTATTTCTTTCATCAGAATTTGGCAAAATATATTCACGAATAATGATTAATGATTTTGAACATATATTTGAAAATGTATGCAAAAAATATATGTTTTATATGTCCAAATGTATATTTAACATATATTTGAATACGCTAGTACACTTTCTGAAAATACGAAATTGTAAATCGTTATTCGTTATTAGCCAGTATATGTATTTAAATTCCCACCGCCGAGTTGATCATAGAATTTTATATTTAATAAAATAATTTTCCAATGTGTGAAATTAGTAAGTTTATAAAAGATCAATTTTTTTAATTACATATTTTTTCATTCGAAGTAAACAGGGTAGCCTATATTTAAGATAATAATATTTAATAGAGAACACAACAAGAGTTAGATACATATAAAACGGAAGGATAGATTTCAAATATCTTTTATTGTGTCTTCGATCATACAATACTTGTATTACCGTAATTACATTGTGTGACTTTTAAAAAGATAGTGAAATATTTTATGACAAATCGTAGATATAAAGATGCTTAAGATGCTTCTTAATAGACAAGAATTAGAAAAAGATATTTGTACTATTATTTTTGTGTATGTGTATGTGTGTGTGTAATTTATTTCTTTCATCTAAAGATGTATATACGTCAATTATAATAAATCTCAAAGATTTTTTGCTCACTGAAACCAAAGTTGAGATTTATTATAAACGTTTTCCAAACGAGGTTTCTTTTATTAAAACGGAGCTGTGCTTCAACTTAAGCGTAGCTTTAATCATGGAAATATTGTGATGATACAACCAAACAACACATATGTATTTTATTGTTTAATCAAATAAATTTTCATATCTTGAAAAATACACAGATGCATTATAATCAATTGTATTATATATACTTATAACTTTACATATAATTAAAGTTGATTATATTACGTAAATGCATGTAAAAAATTCGCAATTGTCAATACAAAAAATCGTCACTAATAATTACGATTAGTTTATAAGTAAATGAATAGTGATTTATATATTGTGACGCTAAATCAAAACGGAATTATGGCAAAGCGAATATTGTATTTAGCTTGTTTAACATGTAAATACATATGTGGTTACTGAATCACAATCGCTCGTTACATTGTACGGATAAGGTGAATGAAATCGCCATTCCTAATTTTATGTATATTCATTTAAAAGCCATCTTTTAAGTTACAGAGAAATGAGTTCGAGGATTAATGCTAATATTAGCACGTCCCTTTATTAATACTAAACACCATGTAAATGCGTGGTACGACATCGATTCGATCGTCAATCATACACGTTATATTCTATGAGTATTCGTCCATCATCCCTGTAGATGCAGATATCCTATCCCTGTGGAGAGAATAATATATTCTTTTCAAATATTTTATTTTAAATGGTTGTAGTTTGAAATACAGAATACAGAATACAGCGTACATTGTATTAAAAGAAAAGGAAAATACCGTTTTCTTAATATATGCTGTAGACGGAATATTGTGTATGTGGAATTGCAAGCATCGAGGAATCGTTTTAGTGCACGCTCGTGCCTCGCACATGACGTATGCGCCGTATCAAGGGTGCCAAGAAATTCACCAATCGTACAGCTGGTCTGGAACATAAGAAGAGTATATCGAGAAAGTATACATTAAATTATTTTTATAATTAAAAGAATGAAAATTACACGTGCAATAAAATAAAACGAACTGCAATAAAATCACAATTATAAGATTGATATAATTAATACCATTATAAGATATAATTAATAAAATTGATTATTAGGCAGCAATATGAAATAGATTTTTACTTGTTTAGTGTCTTCGAGATCGCCAAATCGGTTTTGTTGGGAACGCTATCGATGATGGGTTTGTCTAGTTCGTTGATGGATTGGATCGTCGGCGGAGTGGATACCTTTTGATTGGAAATTGATAAATTATGTTCCGAGTCGCCGGTGGCGCCGGCCAGGAGCAATGCCTCGACTGGCGCAAATACGAATACAAGACCGTCCAAGTGGATGCGATAGTTCTCGGTCCCATTCTGCCGTTGATCGTAATAATCGATGGCATCGGAGAGCGTAGACGTCGGTGCGGCGAAGGTTACAGCTGTCTCCTGCGGTATCACCGATATGATTTCATCTTTGATTTCAGACTTGATCTTGGAATCAGTTTCGGACTCAGTTGACTTGTCGATGACGGGTAAACATTGAACGCTTGCGAAGAACGCGATGAGTAGTACAGTCTTGAATACTCGCATGTTGATTGATAACATTGATGAACGGCTATTTGTCGAGTTGCCTTTCGTTCGAATGCAACTCGTGAACTTATCGGGTTCCTATCTACTTGACCTCGGTCTATTCTAAAATCTGTCAAGAGAGTTGCTCTCTACTTGATTCCAGTTCCTAAGTTATTGTTTTCTACGATTCTGATTGAAGCCGGTGACTGCAGGATGCTTCCTGTTCGGTTGCGATTGTAAATTTACAAGTTATTTTCTTACTCAACGGGCGTGAACTCAGGCCGACCACTTTTTTTGACGATTCTTAATGAGATGATGCGGGAACGCGATTGGCCCGGGACCAGTATCGGTATCGTGAGATGAGACGAAAATGGACGAAACGTTGGAGAACGTGGAACGTGTCTGGACAACACGGAGGATACTCGAGGTATGATGACCGGGCGATGTCTCGTACTAGAAGACGATCCCGATCCCCACCTGGGCGATCCGAACCTGAGCCTTTCTTCGGTCGGTTCTAGAAACGGATCCCCGGAAAAGTTCAAGAACCTCGGCGTACTGACAGCAACCTGCTGTTAACGGCATATATATATATATATATATATATATATATATATATCGTCACGGCACTGTTGATACGCTGTAAAACTTTTGTAATTTATGCGAAGATTGAAAGAGAGATTCATTTATGTTTAAATCTGAACTATATACTTTCCCTATCTGCAATTTTCCGGGCCAACTTTCATAAAGTTGACGTTAGCTAGAAGATATATTTTTACTTAATTACTTAATGTTTCCTTGTTTCTTCAGAATCTCTCACTTCTAATTTTTATTATACAAAACTTTTAAATAAGATTGACGAAAGATTTACTTATAAGATAAATAACAAATTCTTGTCATTTTTTTTTTCAATCATTCATAATTCAAGAATTTTTTATCTTGCGGCTAATTGTATTCTTCTCCAATTAAAAGGAGATGCGCGATATTGGAAATGATTCTCGTGATTTTTGAACGTCTCCTTATTCTTATTATATTCGGATTGCGAAATCGCCATCCAGAGAGAGGAACGTGACGATATTAATAGCATTAACGATATTCAACGATGGAGGCGTGGTGGAATTACTGAAACTGGTCATCTTCATCAGCGACGTATCAATCGCGCGTCGATGTCCCTCGCGACGATAACCAGTTTTATTCAAAAGAAAAGGAAGAGCAAGAGACGGGGAGATACGCAATGATGTTAAAGACAGAGCATAATAGTTATCACACGCGATGCAGGTGTATACATACACGTGTACGTAGATGTGCGCACATCTATAGTCACCAATCTCTGTAAAGGGCAATGTCCTATCGTGGCCGTTCGTGGTGAGTTCGTTTCCCCGATCTGCCCGTCTCGCGGCTTATTACCGTAACCTTGCCCTTGCTCTTTCCTCTCGCGTACGCTTCCGCCTTGAGAACCGAATCAACGCTGTCGCCGGTCTTTGGGACGACCTTCGATTTCTGGAAATTCCCCGGAGGGTCGACGTACCGAGCGCTTTATGTGACTCTCCGATTGGATAATGCAAGATCAGAATTTTGGCTTTTAAGAATTCTCGACGGTAAGAATCTTATTCCCGATAGACGCTATTTATATACTGCAGCGACAAAGAAAGAATAAGAAAAATAGAAAATATTAAACAAACGAAAAAATGGTACCAACGATCTTTATGTACTTCTGATCTCTAAGAACTTATTGATTTAAAAAAGAAAATGAAAATTAAATTAGAATTAAAGAAAATTAGATTTGTTATTGCAATTTTTTATTATGATTTTCCCTTTATATTTAAATGTTCACATTGTTATTGTCGTTTAAGTATTTTATTGATCAAATAGCTTAATATAAATACATGCAGTAAATCTTCGCACATATCTTAAAACGATAATTATCTCGCATTCAGCGCATTTTATGTGCTAAATTAATTAAATAATTCGTTGCTCTTCTCATGTTATATGGGATGATTCTTGCACTAATAAGCAAAAAAAAATGCTTTCTATCAGCAGATGTAATAAATCTGATATAAAATTCATA